>OAVE01000005.1_pt1 | contig 239001 bp, 147 predicted proteins | sample 1476361 | NCBI WGS metagenome assembly OAVE01 (sample SAMEA2580078, study PRJEB22360) | human gut metagenome | biome: human gut; feature: human-associated habitat; material: faeces | place: Denmark | collected 2008/2010
GCCTTTATGCAAGCTATCAGTTTGTCTATATCTTCTTCTTCTGTATCGAAAGAGGTAACAAGTCTCATTTCTCCTATGGCTTCGTTCCAAAAGTAGAAATGATAATATTTTTGTAGCTTATTTTCTTTTTCACGTGGCATGATGAAGAATAATTGGTTGCTTTCCACCGTTTGGGTAAACTTTATATCAGGGATTGTGGAAAGTTCCTTGTACAAGCGTTGCGCCATTGCGTTGGCATGTTGTGCGCATGTTAGCCATAGGTTATCTTCAAGGAAGGCTGTGAACTGGCAAGAGATATAACGCATTTTGCTGGCCAATTGGCAGGCTTGTTTTCTGGCATAACGCGCTTCCTTTATCAAATCTTGATTGAAAATCATGACACATTCGGCTCCCATCAGTCCGTTCTTTGTTCCTCCCAAAGTCAATGTGTCGACTCCGCAAGCTCCTGATATATCATCAAGACTCATTCCCAATGCTGCCGCGGCATTAGAGATACGGGCGCCGTCCATATGCACAAACAGTCCATGCCGGTGTGCAAATTCTGTCAATGCGCATATTTCTTCTGGTTTGTAAATTGTTCCCAACTCACTACATTGGCTTAGGTAAATTGCTCCGGGCTGAGAATGGTGTTCTATACCAAAGTTAACCATAAATGGTTTTAGTAATTCCGGAGTCAGTTTGCCATCCAGAGTAGGAATTGTGCGCATGAAACAGCCAGTCGCTTTACTGGGGGCACCACATTCATCTACAGCAATGTGAGCTGTGTCGGCACAGAAGATAATATGGTAAGGACGGGTCATCATTTGCAACGCCATAGTATTACTGCCTGTGCCATTAAAAACAAACAGTGCTTCACATGGACGTGAAAATTGTTCTTTCACTTTGTGGGTGGCTTCTTCTGTCCACGGGTCATCTCCATAGCCAAGTGCATGTCCGTTATTGGTCTTCATTAATGCTTCCATGATACGGGGATGTACACTTGAATTATTGTCAGATGCAAAACTTCTCATATTCTTTCTCTATTTTACAATTTATTTGTAAAGGTAGGAGCTTTTTCAACAAAATGCAATGAAATGTCATTGAAATAAATATGCAAAAGGAGCATCATGCAGATGTATTATATATGTAATGCTTTTATCTGATCTTTGCCATCGGAAAAATAACAAGGTAAAAGTATGATGAAAATTCAGATGAAAGGCATTAGCCTTATGATAATTCTTTTGATGCTGGCATTGACCGTACAGGCGGCCGTTTTGCGAGGAACTATAACAGATAAAGCGACTAAAGAGCCACTTATTGGTGCTGCCGTACAGTTAAGTGGTACAAATATAGGAACTATTACTGATGTGGATGGTAATTTTGAACTTGCGGGATTAAGAAATGGAACGTACAAGCTTATTATATCTTATGTGTCTTATTGTACACAGATTGTTGAGGTTACAATAAATGGTATGTTCGAAATAAAAGTAGAACTAGAACAGGATAATCAACAATTAGGAGAAGTTGTGGTTGTAGCGGATGCTAAAAAGAATACGGAGAATGCTATAATTACCCAACAACGTACCAGCTTGGTTATGCAAACGGGAGTTTCTGCCCAGCAGATTACCAAGACGCAAGATAAAGATGCTTCGGAAGTGATTCGCCGTGTGTCGGGTATCAGTATAATTGAGGAGAAATTCGTTATGGTACGTGGGCTTTCACAACGGTATAATAATGTGTGGATTAATAATAGTGCCGTGCCTAGTTCAGAAGCCGATGCGCGTGCTTTCTCTTTCGATATTATTCCATCGTCGCAGTTGGATAATATGTTGGTAGTGAAATCACCTGCACCGGAATATCCAGCTGATTTCAGTGGTGGTTTTATTTTAGTGAATACCAAAGATGTTCCTAGCAGTAATCTGTTTACTATTTCGGTTGGAACTAGTTTAAATGATCAGACTCATTTTAAAAAGTTTCTGTATAATAAAGGAAGTGGCACAGATTTTCTAGGTTTCGATAATGGCTTTCGTAGCTTGAAAGGTGGAATCAATGCTGTGCTTAATCCGATAAATAACGGCTATGATTTATTAAATAATGGGTTGAACAATGACTGGACCGTTAAAGATCGTAGGCCCTTGGCAGATCTTAGCATGAATATGAATTTCAGCCGTCGCTGGGTGGATAGTAGCGGACGTACTTTGGCTATGTTAGGAACAGTGAACTATAGTAATAGCTATAAGACATATCTGGATATGGATAACAATTTGTTTGGTGCTTATGATACGACCCACGACTGTTCTAATTATTTACGTAAAAGTATAGATGACCAATATAATCATAATGTTCGTATAGGAACTATGCTGAATTTTACTTATGTACCTGCCAGTGGTAACAGCCGCTATGAGTTTAAGAATATTTTTAATCAATTAGGGAAAGACCGCTATACTTATCGTAAGGGGACAGATGCACAAAGTGATTATGAAGAGAGCGCGGAATATTATTATCAGAGTCGTACCACTTATAATGGTCAATTTACGGGGAAACATACATTGGGTGATGCCGATAAGTTGGATTGGAGTACTGGATATTCTTATGCCAATCGGAATATGCCAGACCGCCGTCGATATACTACCGTACTCAATGAAGAGACCAATCAGTTGGAAGTAGAGAACTTGAATGAGATTAATCGGGAGTTTTCCCGATTGGATGAACATATTTTGTCGGCTAACATCAATTATCAGCACGATTTTTCTTTCGGGATTTTTACTCCTAGCCTGAAGGCTGGAGCTTACACGGAGTATCGTGCTCGTGAATATAATACCCGTTTTTTTATTTATAGTTGGAAAAATGGTTTGCCGAGTGCTTATAAAGTAATGAATGTCCCTAATGAATTATTACAAGAGAAGAATTATGGGGAGAATGGACTTTATTTATTGGAACAAGTGGATTGGCGCAATAATTACGAAGGCAATAATCTCTTGAGTGCCGGTTATGTAGGGACCAATCTTCCATTGGGCAAATTGAATGTATACGCAGGAGTTCGTTTTGAACATAATAGAATGGAGCTGGTTAGCCATACACAGAAAAACGAGGAAAGCCCCACTAGCGTGTTTTACACGTATAATGACTTTTTCCCGTCTGTAAATGTGGCTTATCGTCTGAATGATAAGCAGCAGTTCCGTTTATCTTATGGACGTACTGTGAATCGTCCGGAATTTCGGGAGGTTTCTTCTTCTGTATATTATGATTTTGATCTTGCCAGTAATGTACAAGGTAATTATAATTTAAAGCCTGCTTATATTGATAATTTAGATTTTGGTTATGAACTTTATCCCAGCAGTGGAGAGCTGATTTCTGTTTCTCTTTTCTATAAAAGGTTTAAAAATCCTATTGAATGGACTTATACTGTATCCGGAGGCACAGACCTTATCTATTCGTATGTCAATGCCAAAGGAGCGGATAATTATGGGGTAGAGGTGGATATCCGCAAAAATCTGGATTTTATAGGTATGCGTAATTTTAGTCTTAGTCTGAACGGGGCCTTAATTAAAAGTAAAGTGAAATTTGAGCCGGGAGCCAAAGAGGAGGACCGTCCGATGCAAGGTCAATCTCCATATTTGATTAATGCCGGTTTTTTCTATCAACATGCCGATAGCGGATGGAATGCTGCATTGCTTTATAACCGTATCGGTAAGCGTATTATTGGTGTAGGCCGTAGTTTGGGAACTGCAGGCAATGAAGTAAGAGTACCCGATTCTTATGAAATGCCCCGTAATGCAGTAGATTTAAGTGTCTCGAAAAAAATCGGTAATCTGGAAATAAAGGTTGCTGTACGCGATTTGTTGGCGGAGAAAGTTTCTTTTAAGCAATTTGAAGAAACTAGACATGGAAAAGTGGAGCAAATTACCCGTCAATACAAATCAGGGCGTAATTTCAATTTGAACATTAACTATACGTTTTAAAATAGAATGAATCTTTCATTATTAACCAATAAACAAATGGAAATGAGAACTAACAAGTTTATGATTTACGTATTCTCAGCAATAATGCTGGGGGGAATGGTTGCTTGTAGCAGTGATGATCCGGAAACTGATACAGGAAACGGTAATGGCAACGGTGGAAATGCCGAAGCTCCTTATGTATGGGGGACTGAGGGAGCTATTAAAACATGTGACCACTTGTTATTTAATGATGATAAAACTGAGAATGCCAAAGGTACCGTGATAGGAAATGGAGATCAGGAGTTTATTTTTAAAGGTACACAGACTTTGTCTAAAGGAACTTACCTGATGAAAGGATGGATTTATGTGGGGACTGGGTCGGTATTGACCATCGAACCGGGAACTGTTATCAAAGGGGATAAAGATACACAGGCTGCCTTGATTGTAGAACCGGGTGGCAAACTAATAGCCGAGGGTACTAAAGATGCTCCGATTGTCTTTACCTCTGAACAGCCTAAAGGCCAGCGTAAACCGGGAGATTGGGGGGGATTGATTATTTGTGGTAATGCCAAGAACAATCAGGGAGTGTTGAATCAGCAGATTGAAGGAGGTCCGCGTACTAAACATGGAGGAAATGATGATGCTGACAATTCAGGTATATTAAGATATGTACGTGTGGAATTTGCTGGTTATCCTTTTCAAAAAGATAAGGAAATTAATGGTATAACTTTTGGATCTGTAGGTAGTGGGACTACCATTGATCATTTACAGGTATCATATTCCAATGACGACTCTTACGAATGGTTTGGAGGTAATGTAAATTGTAAATATCTAGTGGCTTATAATGGATGGGACGATGAATTTGATACAGATAATGGCTTCTCCGGTAAAGTCCAGTATTGTCTTTCAATCCGTGACCCGAGAATCGCAGATACTTCTCAGTCTAATGGTTTTGAGTCGGATAATTGTGGAGACGCCTCATTGATAGAACCCTATACGACAGCCGTATTTAGTAATGTCACTTTTATCGGACCGTTGGGGCGTGATGCCAACTTTGTTAATAATGAGAGCTATATTACCGGTGGTAGCTTCAATCCTAATAACGGTTCAGCTTTAGGTAAGTTCCAGTCTGCTATGCAGATCCGACGTTCCAGTCGTTTGAATTGCTTTAATTCAGTAGCTGTGGGATATCCTGTCGGTTTAATTATTGATGGTGAGAAAGGTAATACAGTTGAGATGACCAAGGCAGGAAACATAAAGTTGGAGAATATTTGGTTTGCAGGTATGACGGCGGTCGGTTCTGATGCCAACAAAATATATGATGATGTGCTTTATGATGCCGTGAACAAGCAAATCATTGATGCTGGACAAGAGTCTTACTCTTCTACTTTTTTTAAGGCTCAGAAAGGAAATAAAGTATTGACTGATGTCAATGAGTTGAAATTCAAGGACGGGCGTAATATCGGTGTTAATTATATGCCGGATGCAGGTAGTCCTGTGTTGACAGCCGCTTCATTTAATGACGCACTGTTGAGCAGTGGTTTTGAGAAAGTAGAATATATCGGAGCGTTTGGAACAGATGATAATTGGTTGGATAGCTGGACTAACTTCGATCCTAATAATACAGACTACTAATACACCTTTGAATATACACACACATAGCTGTTAATTTTAGGGGATTCTATGCGGTAAAGTCATAGAATTCCCTTATTTTTGTATCCAAACCTAGAAACTATTAATTAATACACCTATGTATCCATTTAAATTTAACCCCATTCTGAAATCCACCATTTGGGGTGGAGAAAAGATTATCCCGTTCAAGCATCTGAATATTGAACAGCCTCAGGTTGGTGAAAGTTGGGAAATCTCTAATGTTCCGGGCGATGAGTCTGTTGTTGCTAATGGAACTGAAGCCGGCAAAAATTTGAGCCAGTTGGTAAAAGAATATAAAGGATCTCTGGTAGGAGAAAGTAATTATCAGCGTTTTGGAGATAATTTTCCTTTGTTGATCAAATTCATTGATGCTTGTGACGACCTCTCTATACAAGTGCATCCGGATGATGAACTGGCAAAGAAGCGTCATAATTCGATGGGCAAGACTGAAATGTGGTATGTTATTGACAATGCCGGGGGGAAAGCACATCTGCGTTCGGGACTAAGTAAAAAGATTACTCCCGATGAATATGCTGCAATGATTGCTGATAATACGATTTGTGATGCATTGGCTGATTATGCCGTACAATCGGGTGATGTGTTTTTCTTGCCTGCAGGACGTATCCATAGTATTGGAGCCGGATGCTTTATTGCTGAGATTCAGCAGACCTCGAATGTGACTTACCGAATTTATGATTTCAATCGTAAGGATAAGAATGGTAATACTCGTGAACTGCATACAGAATTGTCAAAAGATGCCATAGATTATTCTGTAGAAGAGGATTATCGTACTCATTATACTCCGAAACAGAATGAGTCTGTCGAGTTGGTTACCTGTCCGTATTTCACTACTTCTGTTTATGATTTGACTGAAAATATGACGATAGATTATAGTGAACTGGATTCATTTGTAATTTATATTTGTATGGAAGGTATATGTACGGTAACTGATGGGGATGGTAACTCATTGGAATTGCAAGCCGGTGAATCTATCCTTTTCCCTGCCACAACAAAAGAAGTGAAAGTAACCGTGGAAGGTCATGTTAAGTTCTTGGAAACTTATGTATAAAGATTCGTTTTGTCTTTAATAAAATAACTGCTGTCTCCAATACATACAATGAAGGCAGCAGTTTATTTTATTAAAGACTATGTTTCCTGTTTAAAAGGTAAACTTCAGGCATACAGGTTTATTGGTTTTTATTGTCTTGCCTGTGTCTTTCAGTAATCCTGTTTGGGAATCTCTTTCAAATACTTGTATAGAGTTACTGTCTCTGCAGGCCACCAACAGGTATCGCCCGTTCCGGCTGATAATAAAATTACGTGGATGGATACCAGTCAGCTGATAACCTGTCTTTGTTAATGTCCCTTCTTCCTGATTTATGGAAAAGATAGCGATACCGTCTGCTTTTAAGCGGTTGGATGCATACAGAAATTTTCCATCGGGTGAAATGTGGATATCTCCGCTACCTTTGGCACCCACTGTGTCAGCTTCTATATATTGTATGGCGTTTAATTTTCCTTTGTCGTAAGAGAAAGCTATAACTTTTCCTGAGATTTCGTTAATCAGATAAGCGAATTTTTGGTTCGGATGGAAACAAATGTGGCGTGGCCCTGATCCTGATTCTACTTTTATATTAAATTCTTCAGATTCGTTCAGTAAGGAATGGGATACGCCATCAGTTACATTCTCACTAACAGGAAATACATGAATCTGGTCTGTCCCTAAATCACTGGCAAGTAGATATTTATGGTCTGGAGTGAATTTTATACAATGTAGATGTGGTTGTGTTTGCCTCTCTTTGTCAAGACTGTTTCCGGTAAAGGAAATAAGGCGTGTCTCGGATTTTAATTTTCCGTCTTTATCTAGTGGGAAAACGGTAATGCTACCTCCCATATAATTTGCTGTCAAGACAAATTTTTCCGATGGGCTGAGAGTTATATAACAAGGTGCGCCGCCGTCAGTGGGTTGAGAATTAAGCAAGGTTAGTTTCTTTTGTTCTTTATCAAATTTGATGGCATTGGCGGTAGAACTTTTTCCGGCATCCTCCCCTACAGTATATATTCTTTTTCCATCAGCCGACGGAATGAGGAAAGAAGGGTTGGATATTCCTTTTATTCCGCTGATATATTGGGAGTTGCCAGTTTGCTCATCAAAGTTATAAACCTTGATACCTTCTTCATCTGGAGTTGCATAACTACCTACCAACATATACATCATATTCGGATTTTTTTCAACTGTAATTGGTTCTGTTTGTTTCTTGGGAGAGGGTATACAGCCTCCCAGTATCATACTGTTCATACACAATACCATTAATTTTTTGTTCATATTGTCTGATCTGTTAGTATTAGAAAAATTATTTTCAAAGATACGTTGTTCTTATTAAAATGCGCTAAATAAACGAATAAATAATTGGATATTAACAGAAGTGTGTGTATATTTGTAACCTCTTTATGAGTTACCAGTACGGGGTTGACTGGATTTGACAGCGTGGCTAAGTGGTATGTAAGCATGCAGTGCGTGGTTGATTGGCACTATAATCCCAGTTTTCAAAATTTTATCTGGCAACGAAAATTATGCTCTTGCTGCTTAATCGAATCATAGTAGATTAGCTTTATTTCTGCCAAAGTGGTGGAAACGAGACATCACTCAAAAGCTCTTGTTCCGAAGCGTTTGATCAAGTGGTGCAGTAAAATCGGGAATAGTTAGAGATCCGCTTCATGTCTCTTACGAAAATTTAGAGGATAAGGTATAAGTTGGTGGCTTCGGTCCTGCTTATACTCGAAAATTTAGGCGAAGATAAGCATGTAGAAAGCGTATGGCTTCCTCGTTTGGACGAGGGTTCGACTCCCTCCAGCTCCACGATTAATATTGATAATCAGACTGTTATGTAAATCACACCCGGTAATACACCCATATTCAGGGAATGATAGTTTGATTATCATTATTTATATCAAAAACACTCAGTTTCTCTTAAATAAATTAACCATTATGATAGCGTGTGATATTTTATTTAAATATTCATGGTTTTGTTTGTCCTCTCCAAAATGAATACTTATATTTGTCACATCATTAGGGCTTGACTGGAATTGACAGCGAGTTGGAATGGTATGTAAGCATGCAGTGGGTCGGTAATTTCCACTTAAATCTCAGTTATCAAAATTTTATCTGGCAACGAAAATTATGCTCTCGCTGCTTAATCGAAGTATAGTAGATTAACTTTATTTCTACCAAAGTGGTAGAAACGAGATGTCACTCAAAAGCTCTTGTTCCGAAGCGTTTGATAAAGTGGCACAGCAAAATCGGGAATAGTTTGAGTTTCTCCTCGTAGCTCTTACGAAATCTTAGAGGATAAGGTATAAGTTGGTGGCTTTGGTCTTGCTTATGCTCGAAAAACTTAGGCAAAGATAAGCATGTAGAAAGCGTATGGTTTCCTCGTTTGGACGGGAGTTCGATTCTCCCCAGGTCCACAAAAAGGGGCAAAGAGAAAAAAGAGTTGTATCAAACCTTGCGTGAGTAAGTTATAACTCCTTTTGTTTATCATTTAGAATGATGATATTCAATATTATTGATGTAGTGTAATTTTTGTTCGGTTTCAATAATTTATTCCCATATAATATTATCATTGAAAAAATTGCAAGTAGATTTTTCTAGTTTGATAATTGGATATTTGGTTATATCTTTTTTATCAAAACTTACTCTATATTCTGAAACACTTTCTAAACAAAAGCTCCCGTTTTGAAATAATATTGGAGAAAAAGCATAATTGAAGCCTTTGTATAAGTATTGTACACTGGGATAAATTATTCCTTTAATTTCTGTTTTTGTTAATATTTGGTTAGAATACCTTGCTGTAATATAGTAGTCCATATTATCATTTGCTTCCTTTGCAAATTGTTCTGATATAAATCTAGTTTTAAGAAACCATGTTCTATATTTTTTTGCAGGTAACATACTTTTCCTTTTTAATCGGCATTTATCATAAAAATAATATAAATCAGTACCCGCTTTTTGAGTTTGTGGGCAATTACATATAATTTGTACAGGAACTTTCTTCACGACTTTCCATTTAGATACAGTTAAAAGAAAAGAACGTTCATTAGATTGTCGCAATTTATCATGACAGGCTTCTATTAATGCAGTATCGTAAGCACAAGCATAATAAGCTATAGGTTGTTTTGATAAATTAGCTCTTGATATATAATTCGGGGATGGATTAAATGCTATTCTGCTAATGTTTGTAAAATGAATATTGGGCTGATTCATTACAGCTCTATATACATAATTATTGTTAGTAGGTTCTAAATCATAAATTTCGTAGGGAATTTGTTTAAGTACCGAAATATGTTTAAAGTAACCTTCTTTATATTGACAAAAATTTAATCGGTTTAAATATTTAAATGTTCTAGCCAAAATTCTATTGCTCTTTCTCATTTATCTGTCTCTGATTATTGTTAATGTTGAATTATTATAATCTATTTCTATTTTTCCTAGTTTACTCAAAGCACTTTGTCCTAACAGCAAAGGGGCATTTTCATTATGAACAACAGAAGCTTCAACATTTTGAAGAATTAAACCTCCTATTTCAATTTTCTTTATAATTATTTTAGTTCCAACTTGTATATCACCGCTTGCTGTTTGAAATTGTTGATTACCAATAATATCGTTAACAGATAAGTAACCGTTTTTTAACATGAAAATAGCTTCACTTTTTGAAATTGATATTGCACTAGCTCCTGTATCAAAAATGAAATTTAAAGAAAGTCCATTAACCTTACATGGTATTGTATAAACATTACTTGCTTGGCGTTTTAATTTTATGACTTTTCGGTTATATTTGTTTGCGCTATTAACGGAAGAAGAAGTGGAATTTGTTGTACCTAAATTCCCCATAAATCCACTACTTGTCACTAAGTTTTGGAATTGACACAGTTCATTATATATCTTTTTTGAAAGGATACCATCTTTTGTTAGAATAGTCCATAAACCTTCTAAATTCTTTTGTCCACATTCCATTATTTCAATGCCATCTGAATGATTAAATATCTGTACTTGATTATAGTCTAAACGAAAAGTTGTACCTCTGATGGGTATTGTAATCGAATTCTTTCCTAACTTAGTTGATGGAAGGGCAGAATATCCAGGTGCTAAACGAGTATCATATGAAATTATCATATTAGGATGCTTATATGTCATTTTTACATTTTTGAATACAACTCTATAATCTGATAGCATAGAGGTTATTCGGTACTCTCTAAATAAAGAGTTTATCTTTTCAAAACTATTTTTTAGTTCTTGATTTTGTGCATTGATAGAAATAAAAAATAGATTGAATGCAAACAATAAAATTATGCGCCCTTTCTGTTGTATGTTCGATTTAAATTCATAAAGAGATTTCATATCTTTATTATATTATTAATGATTAAAATAAGAAGCGTGGAACTGTATTCCACATTTTGAATGAAGGTCCTGAGAAAACCTATAGATGTCAATGTAGTAATAGCAGCCCACGCTATAGCGTGAGAACCACTATGCTAATCCTTACATCTATTCGAAAATTTCTCAGGTTTTCATTCGTAAGATAAGCACAACGCTTCTTTTTTCCAATATGTCTTGGAGAGAACTATCGCTCAATCCGATGCAAAAATAGGAAAAATTGTCAAAAGCGCATAGGAAATATTACTATATATTTTCGAAATATGTTGTTTTATAGTTTCAGTCCCTTTTTTACTCCTTTTATCTCTTTGGGGGCACAACTTGCCCCCAGTTTCTCTTTGAGTTCTTGGAGCTTCATCTTGAACCATTCCAGTATCGGCATACCGTCAATGCACAGTCTGAATTTCCCGGTCTGTTGCGGATTTCTCTCTATGGTTGCCGTTGAGTGTTCCGTCTTGAACTCCTTTCCATGCTCCCTTGAATAGAGCTTCCCCCTGAACCCTACAGGCTTGAAACATACGAGCTGCCTTGTCATTTCCTCCGTAAATCCCATTTCCCTGCATTGGTCGGCTATGGGTAGCAGTTCCTTGACGTGAGGGAAATAGGTGTCTATCCGTTTCAGCCTTTCGTCATACTGCATGGTCTCCTGCTGGTGCGCCCTGTATATCTTGTTAATCTCGCTGTAATGGCGGTGTTCCATGTTTTTTTGCTCTGCCTGTTCAGCCTTTACCCGTTCCTGTAAATCGGCAATGTCCTGCTTCAACTGCCCGTTTTCCGCTTCCAGCCTCTTGACCTTGCTGCCGCCCAAAAGAGAACTGACACCGTCCGCTATGGCTGTCGTGGCGTTCACAGCAGCACTCTTCATCTTTTGGGTGTTGATTTCCCCTTTCACCTGCTTCAACTTTTTCTGCGCTTCCTCTTCCAGTTGCAGCAGGTTGCCTATATTCTCCTGCAGGCTGCCTTGCTGCTCTATCAATTCCTTGTAGTATTGCGCTGTTGAAATGTGCCTTGCTTCCGAACCGTCCACACCTCTTTTCAGCCCGTATTTGCTCATGGCTTCCGCATAGGTGTCTTGGAAATGCTTCAAGTTCTTTTGTGTCATCACGTCATCGGCACAGAGCCTTGTCGCTTGCGGGTTCTTTTTGCGGTATTTCTTCTTCCCGTCCTGTTGCTCCTGTTTGGCTTTCCTGCGTTCCCCCGTCACTATCGGTATGACGGTGGCGTGCAGGTGCGGTGTCTGCTCGTCCATGTGCAGGACTGCCGAAACCACATTGTCCTTTCCGAAAGTCTCACGTAGCCATTTCAGGTTGTCGTCGCACCAGTTGCCGAGTGTCCCGTCCGCTTCCATCCGTTTCATATCCTCGTTGGTTCCGGTCAGCAATACACGGATAGCCCTTACCTGATTGTCGGCTATTTTCCGTTTGATACCTGCGTTTCCTATCCGATGGGCTATCGCCTCGGTACGGTTGTTTACTCCTTCGGGAAACTGCACCAGTTCCCGGTTCAGATGCGTACGGATTTCATCCGCATTTTTCGGATGGCTCGTGCGCTCTATGTGTGCCGACATCTTGCTGTCCGCACCCTTTGCCTTTTCCAAATGCAAAACTGCATATCCCATATCTCTGTTCTTTTTTTAGGTTGATAATTCCGCTCGCCCTGCTGTCATGCCGCATGGCTCACGGGGTTTCCAAAGGGGTGCAACCCCTATGGCTCATTGGGGCATTTTTAGCGATGCCTTGCATTGCGTGTAGAAAATGCCCTAATGAGCTATGGCTTTTTCAAAAAGCCGTTCGGACAACATACGCCTACATTCTGAACCCCCTGCTTTTCTTCATGGTCGGCTCTTGCTCCTGCTGCCCGGATGGTCGGTCTTGCCTGCCCTGTTGCGGCAAATCCAAATCCTGCTCCTGCCTCTTACCGCACAGGTAGTCGTTCAAGTCCGCATACCCCCGATATTCGTGTGAGAAGTCACGCACACGGCAGGAGTATTCCCTTTCGATTTCCCGTGTCGCTTTCCACCCGGCATGGTCGTTGTCAAGCAGGCAATGGATGCGTTCATACGGATATAGCACGTCAAGGGCTTTCGTCACATTGGCGGTGGAGTTGAGTATGACATAATCCTGCCCGTCAAGATTAGGCATGGTCGGGCAGTTCCTCATGCGCAGCGTGAGGAACGAAAGATAGTCCATCACGCCCTCGAACACCAAACATTTCTCCCTCGGCTCTCCCTGTTGCCGTATGTGGGTGATGTCTTTCGGTGCGATGCAGCCTTTGAAAAAGGAGTTGCGCACCTCGTAGCCGCCAGTCACATTCGGGAAGCCGATGGCGAAGTAAGGTTTGCCGTTGTGCGTGAAATGGAGTTCCTTGCATTCTCTTTTTGCCAGTTCGATATTGATACCCCGCCCTTGCAGGTAACGGAGCAATGCAGGATGAACAAGGTCACGGACTTCCAACTGTTGGAAGCTCGGCTGTGAAGAGGACTGCTGCCCAAAAGAGAAAGACACGGGTCGCACATGGGGTGCTTGCTCCGCTATCTTTTCCAAAAGGCAGCGCAAATCATCGGAAGCGTAAAGTTCCTGCGCCAGTGCGATGATATTGCCGCCCTTGCCTGCGCCAAAATCGTACCAGAGGTTCAGTTCCGTGTTCACCTTGAAAGACGGTTCGCTCTCCTGTCTGAAAGGCGACTTGTACCAAAGGTTGCCGCCCTGTTGTTTTACGGGGTTGTACCCCAAACTGTGCAGATAGTCGGAAATGCGTATCTGCTTTACATCGGTTATTGTCATTCGTTTTTTGTTTTTGGATGAATATTTTTTTTCTTTTCGCCCGTACATCTTTACAGAATACGGTCTGTAACCGCTTTACTTTACTGCCGTATATATAGGGTACGGTAATAAAGTGAAGTGCTTTTGTCAGTGTCCCGAACCGCTTCGCTTTATTCCCAATATATAGGCACCGGGAATAAAGTAAAGTGGTTTTGGTACGCGGCTAATAGTGGAAATCGGGCATGAACCTGTACTTCTTCCCGTTCTCCTGCACTATCATCCGCTTGCTTTTCAGTATGGTAATCAGACTGACCACCTTGTTGTCACTAAGCGGCACACCGACAGAGGCATAGGTATCTTTCAAGGCTTCCGCAAGTTCCTGATAGCCGTATTCGTCTTTCAGCGTGAAAGCCGCTTCCAAGGCAATGCGGTGCTGCTGTTCGGTAATGTCCCGATAAGCATCGAACTTCTCTTTTTTCGGTCTTCCCGGCTCTTTCTTCTGGAACTTGTACCCGTCCAGCAGTTCGGGCAACGCCTCTTCGTTGATGCGGAAAGCGAACGCCTCGAAGTCCATTGCCCGGATATGTGCCGCCCGTACCGTGCTTACATCCGTATCCTTGTCGTCCTTTTCCACGAGCAGCACGGTTTCCGCCTTGTTGTTCAGTTCCGTACCGATATGCCCCCTTGCGTTTTCGTCCGCCTTGTTCTGATGCAGGATGGTATGGATATGTATCTGCCTTTCGTCCGTCCACTGCATCAGCTTTGAAATGATGCAGGTCGCCTCACTCGGGCTGTTGATGTCATATACCATGTCCCTAATGCCGTCAATGACCACCAGCCCGATATTGTCGGTACGGTAGATTGCCTGCTCCACAATGGCGATGCGCTCTTCGGGCGTGTGCTTGCGTAGCGCAAGGAACTCCAGATTCTCATTGTCTCTGTCGGTTGGAAGTCCTGCCATACGAAGGATGCGCCTTGCCACTTTCAGACAATGGTAGGGGCTTTGCTCGGTGTCCACATAAAGGATTTTACGCTTGTCTTCGGGTAGTGCTGCGGCATACTGCAACACAATCCCGTTTGTCAGTGCCGCCGCCACGATAGCGGAGACATTGAACGTCTTCTTGCTCTTGGCTTTCCCGATTGACGCGCTGAAGTTGCCCAGCGTGCCGATGACCGAATTATGCACTTTGAGTATTTCGGGGGCTTTCTCGTAGGTCTTCGAAAGGCTCAGCCGTGAGGTTTGCCAAAGTACCACCGCCTCTTCGGGCGTAATGGATTTTCTTTCCCTGTACTCCATAACGCCTCCTTTTATTTGCGTCCTCCGCTTTTGTGACCAGCCAGTTCAAGAGCCAGTTCAGCGTCAACAATGATTTTACGCCCTATCTGCGTGATAGCCTTGCTTATCTTTCCGCTTTTCTTGATGCGGTTGGCAGTGGGCATACTGCATCCGAACAAACGGGCTATGCCGCTTATTCCGTACACATATTTCTTGTCCGTATCGGTTACGGGCTGCGGTGTCCTTACCTCGCTGTCCGTAGATGCGTGGCGGTTCAAGAAGATAAATTCCTCGCCTGTCATTTGCCATACAGGTTTCGATAAAAGTTCTTTTAGTTCCATAGGATGAAATTAACGTTTGTACTGCAAGCCCTGCGCACAGGCTTTTTTGTCTCGTTCGAACAGTGCAAAGTTAGCTTCGGGTATGGGTGGTAAGGATGTGGATAGCGTGAATTGAACATCACGCTATCTCACACTGTATCAGAAGATAAAGAAAAGTGGTAAATTAAATTTTGAGTGGTAAAAGTGGTTATATCGTGGAATATCGGAACGTATCATACGTTATCCGAACACGGTCTTCATTTTCTTGGCGAACTCTTGGTTCGTATCACTCGGAAAATCCGAAACGGGTTCTTTGTATTTGGATTTGTAGTAGCTTTCCTCTATTCCCAACAATTCCATGACAGCCCCTTTCCAGCTTTCCCTGTCCTGCTTGGACAATGTCTCACCCATAAGGAAGATGAGATAACAGACACGTGCCTTTTCCCTCGGTCTTATTTTCAGCTTGCTGCCGTTGGGCTGCAAATTCATGTTGGCGTAAAAGTCCGCTTCTGAAATATCCTCGAACTGCTCCCCGTTGCACATTTCATAAAGGGCAGATACCAGCTTCATGGAAAAATATGCGGACTGGTTTTGGGGTGTGGTGTCGGGATTAGGGACTGTTGCGGAAACATCGGGAACATCCGTTTCCTTTCTCTTTTGGTCGGTCATGTACTTTTCAAGTATAGCCAACAGGTTGCAGCCAAGTTCATACATATTCTTGAAACGGTTCTCTGAACATGACAGTGCTTCCTTTGTGGCTTGTTTCTTTTTGTCGTACAGTTCGTCCAGTTTCGCCTTTTCCTTTTCATATTCCCGTTTGCACCGATCGTATCTTCGGTTCAGCAGTTCTTCTTCCTGTCTGTCGTGCGCCCTGTACACCATTGCTTCCAGTGAGCCGTTCGCTTCTATCAGTTCCTTGTTGTACTCCCTTGTCGTTTTCATCTGGTTATCAATGCTCCAGTCGAAGCGGTCTGCATGGTCACGGCTGATAAGCCAGGTGTCGATATTGTCAAGCCGGGGCTGGTTAGCGTTGTATATGGATATGTTGCTTTCTATTTCCCGTTTCAGGCTGTTCAGCAATAAGGAACGGTGTTCCGCATCCGTTTCAAACACCATGCCGATAAGGGACGTTTCAAACGCTTGTGTGTCCTCGTGCTGCCTGTAGAAGTCGGAAATGAACTTCTGCTTTTCAAAAGAGAAACCTTTGCCGGACAGTATATCGGTGTATATTCTGTTAAGTTCCCCATATTGGGGTATCATTGATGTAATTTCGTTCATGTTATAAGAGATTAAATTTGTTCATTGCATTAATTTTGATTTCATCCGCCACGTCAATATAGGGCTTCATGGCTTTATAGTCGCTGTGCCCCGTCCATTTCATTACTACCTGTACAGGAATACCAAGAGCCAAGGCATTACAAATAAATGTCCGTCTGCCTGTATGGGTACATAGCAGAGCATATTTGGGTGTTACTTCATCTATTCGCTCGTTTCCTTTGTAATAGGTTTCCCGTACTGGTTCATCTATTTCTGCCAATTCTCCTAACTCTTTCAAATACTCGTTCATCTTTTGATTGCTTACCACTGGCAGTGCCTTATCGTTTTTGAATGGAATATTTTTGTATTTTTCAAGTATAGCCTTACTGTGGTCGTTCAACTCAATAATAAGGCTGTCTGCCGTTTTGATGGTAGTAACTTCTATGTGTTCATCTTTAACGTCACTACGTTTCAAATTATATACGTCTGAATGGCGTAGTCCTGTGAAGCAACAGAACAGTAGTACGTCTCTGACCCTTTCAAGATACTGTTTGGTGGCAGGGATTTGGCAAGCTCTGATTTTATCCATTTCGCTTCGGGTAAGGAATATTACTTTTTTCGGGGCACTTTTCATCTTGGGCATGAATTTGTCATAAGCCATATTTTGATGATACCCTTTTCGGTTAGCCCAACGCAAAAACCATTTCAGAAACTTGATTTGCTTGGCTATGGAAGTGTTGCGCATATCCTTGTCGCTTCGCAAGTAATCAATGTACTCATTGAAGTGTTTTTCCGTCCAGCTATCAAATGTCGTGCTTGGGTCAAAAGTGGCAATATGCTTTTTTACCGTAGCGAATTTTTTAAGAGTAGAGGATGACCAGTCGTTTTGTTTGCTACATTCTGCTACAAATTCATCGAAAATTTTCATGAAGTCCAATTCTGCTTTTGGCTTTTCTTCATGATTTTCTTTTTCCCCTTTCATTTTTAGATTGAATACATCCTTAATTTGTGCAGGGGTAGGTGTTATATCTTGTACCTCGAACTCTTTGAATACATTTTGTATTTCGGTGTATTGCCGCAATAATTCGGCATTGATTTCAGACGCACTTTGCTTTAGCTTATTAGTGCAACCGTTTCTAACTCGCTGCTTGTTCGCATCCCATTTTTCTATATCAATTCTATAGCCCGTTGTAAACTCTATGCGTTGGCTTGCAAAAATGACACGCATACGAATGGGGACATTTTGAGTAATGGGAACGCCATCTTTCTTACGGCTTTCCAATGCGAAAATGATGTTTCTCTTTATATTCATAAACTGGGTGTATTTGAAATGTTGCACCCAAAAGTACACCCAAGAATTGATATATGCAATGATATTAAGAGATATTTAGATTAAAGGTGTAGAAATATAAGTATTTAATAATCTGATATTTGATAGGGTTTGATATTTTATGAAAAGGTTCGAGAGACTCCCTCCAGCTCCACAAACTAAGAGTGATTCGTCCTTGGGCTTCAATAATCCAAGGACGAATTCTTTTTTAGAAGAGTAATGTATGCGATTACTCATGTTTCTTTTCTGATGTGTGTAGAATACATTTCTCTCTTTTGCATCGGAAATTCTTGTTTTTTACGTAAAGATGCTTGTTTAAAGATGAATGTTATTTTATTGTTTAATGACTAATTCTATTACATAATCTATGTCATCAGGTACTTGAGGCAGTTTTATTAATATGCCGTTTTTTTCCTGTTTGAAAGAAAGTGGAGTTCTGGAAATGAACTGTATTGCTTTCTTTACTTTTGCCTTTAGAGGTATATAAAGTGCATTATCCTGCAAATCTAGTATATGGATGAATAAACGATCACCTTTGCGGGTTGATACTCCCCATGTGTGAGGAGCTACATCACCACCACGGGTTCCATAAATCGTCTCTCCATATTGATTCATCCATTTACCCACTTGTTTCAGATGCTCTATAGCTGTAGCGGGTAATTCTCCGTTGGGTTGAGGTCCAATATTCATTAGCAAATTTGCATTTTTTCCGGCTGCCTTAACCAAATAGTGTATCAACTCTTTGGGGGATTTGTAATTTTGGTCTTCAATTCTGTAGCCCCACATTCCGTTCATTGTTTCACAAGTTTCTAAAGGGAGTTCACTTATTCCTTGTCCTGCTGAAAAACCGGCTTTGTTTTCACCGGGCAAATCACGTTCGAACATTTGGAAATCTTCTCCTGCATAAGGAGTTCGATGATGATTGTTGCCTATTAGACAGGATGGTTGCAGTTTATGAATTAATGCATATTGTTCTTCCAGTTGCCAATTGAAGTTGGTAGGTTGATCCCAAATACCGTCAAACCAAATGGCGCCGACGGGGCCATAGTTAGTCAAAAGCTCGGTCAGCTGTTTATTCATAAACTTGTAGTAACTTTCCCAGTTTCCATGTCCTTTGGGACGTCCTGTCCCATGTCCGGTGTTTCCTTCCGGATAGTCGTCACGAAACCAGTCCAAATGCGAATAATAAAAATGGAGTTTGATGCCCTGTTTTTGACATTCTTCTGCCAGTTCTTTTAGTACGTCTCGTTTGAAAGGAGTAGCGTCTACGATATTAAAATCGGATTCTTTTGTATCAAACATTGAGAAACTGTCATGGTGTCGACTGGTGATACAGATATATTTGGCTCCGGAGGTTTTGATGGCAGAAACCCATTCGGCAGCATTGAAGCGCGAAGGATAGAATCCGGATGCCAGTTTGGCGTATTCATCACAGTTGATGTTGTGAGTGTTCATATACCATTCTCCTTGAGCGGTCATACTGTAAATGCCCCAATGAAGAAATATGCCGAATTTATTATCTTGAAATTCCTGCCGTGCTTTTATATTTTCAGGAGTAGGGATATAAATTTGATTGGAGATTTGTGCGAGGGCTGAAGTTCCCGCCATCAATAACAAGGCTGCGCCTAATTTGATTTTTTGTGCTAATTTGTTTCTCATTGTTATTATAAATTTGTTTTGCGAAATATAGTTATACTCTTGGAATATTTAAAGCATTTTTTGAAAAATATTGCACTGCGAATTAAATTTTAATAGATTCTAACTGGGTGGTATGTGAAGAGTATTTTTTGTTTATAAGGTATAAAAAGATGTTTTCTATTGTTTGGAAATTAATCATTCTATACCTTTGTGAAAGTAATATTGAATTTTATATGAGAGTAAAAGAAATTCCTATACTGCTTTTGACCGGTTATCTAGGCAGTGGAAAAACGACATTAGTGAACCATATTCTTTCTAATAAACGTGGTATTAAGTTTGCGGTTATTGTCAATGATATCGGTGAGGTGAATATTGATGCTGATCTCATACAGAAAGGAGGGATTGTAGGAAAGAAAGACGAAAGCTTGGTAGCACTTCAGAACGGTTGTATCTGTTGTACTCTGAAGATGGATTTGGTGGAGCAGATAGATGATATTATGAAGTTGGAGCGTTTTGATTACATTGTGATTGAGGCAAGTGGTGTTTGTGAACCAGCTCCTATCGCACAGACTATTTGTTCTATTTCAAGTATGGAGAATACGTACGGGGGATGTCGTTTGGATTGTATTGTGACTGTGGTAGATGCCTTACGTCTGCAAAGTGAGTTTTCTTGTGGCAACGATTTGACCCGTAAAGGTATTGACGAAGAGGATATTGAAAATCTGATTATCCAACAGATTGAATTTTGTAATGTTGTATTATTGAATAAGGTCTCAGAAGTGAAACATGACGAATTGGAACGTATCAAACAGATTATCCGTACATTGCAACCTGCAGCTGAAATAATAGAATGTGATTATGCTGATGTGGATTTGAATAAGATAATCTATACTGAAGTATTTGACTTTGAACGTACTGCCACTTCTGCCGGTTGGATACGTGGAATAGAGAGCGCCCTTACGGAAGAGCAGAAAAAAGAAGCGGAGGAACACGCGCACCATCATCATCATGAGGGTAGTGAAGTGGATGAATATGGTATCAGTACTTTTGTGTATTATCGTCGTCCGGCTTTTGATATCCATAAATTCGATCGTTTTGTATCAACCAGATGGAGTCGTAATATCATTCGTGCAAAAGGAGTCTGTTATTTCAGCAATAATCGTGATATGTCTTTTCTTTTTGAGCAGGCTGGTGTGCAGAAAAAGTTGAAGGAAGCTGGTTTATGGTATGCTACGGCACCTGAAGAAGAACTGATGGAGGTAATGCGTCAGGAGCCCGGCTTGTTGCGGGATTGGGATGATAAATATGGAGACCGTATGCAGAAAATAGTTTTTATCGGGCGGCATCTTGATAAAGAAGAGTTGATAGGTGAACTTGATGAGTGTTTGGAATAAGATATGCATATAGATAGAATAAAAGTTCTGTTTGCAGAACTTTTATTCTATTATACAGATTTTGTGAAGAATCAGTAAACATCTAGTATTACACGTTCTTTTTGTTTTTTCGGATATTCCGGTAAGTTTTGTCCATTTACAAAAGTAGCTTTGAGGCAGATGTTTTCTACACACCTTAAGTAATAAGGATGAGGGGCCTTTTGTACATGGAAATGCTCTATCTCAATATTTTTGATAGGCTTTTCTTCATATCCATCTATAAAAATTGCATAATGGTCGGAACAGCCAGCCTTTACATTGTTGATGCGGAAATTCTCGTATTGAGAGGTATGTCTGCCACCTCGGAAACCAAAATAATTGGTTTCAAAACGGAGCACTGCCCCTTTTGAGCGTTCTATAGTAATATTGCTGACTTGTATATTACGAATATATCCTCCTCTGTCACGGTTGGATTTAAAATAAAGGGCATTCTTGACCGTTCCTATTTGTATATTATCCATATATATGTTTTCTACACCGCCTGACATTTCACTGCCGATACATAATCCATTGCATTCAGACTGGAACAGACAATTACGAATGACGATGTTTTTTGAAGGGCGTCCTATTTCACGGCCGTCGGCGTCACGGCCTGCTTTGATAGCTATGGCATCATCTCCTGTGCGGAAAATACATTCTTCTATTAATACATTGGAAGTTGATTCAGGATCACATCCATCATTATTAGGATAGTGACTGTCAATGGTGATGCTTCGTACTATTACATTGTCACAGTATACAGGATGAATAGTCCAGAAAGGAGAATTCTTAATGGTGATACCTTCTACTAAAATGCGAGAACATCCCATGAATTGTATGCAAGAGGGACGTAGTATAGTACCTTTCCCAAAGATCCTTTCTGTGACAGGGATTAGTTTTTCTCCCATTTTACGCAGACGATTTCTGTCTGATACCTCTATCTGAGACCATGAAGCAAATTCCCGTCCTCCTTGGGCGTCTATGGTACCTTGTCCTGTAATGGCTATATTAGTGGCATGTTTGGCATAAATCATGGGAGAATGTCCATATAGTTCCGTACCTTCCCAACGTGTCCATACTTCAGGAAGAAAGTCATCAGCCTTACCGCTGAAAAGTAGATAGGCGTCTTTCTCTAAATGTAAATTGACATCACTTTTCAGTACTAGATTTCCCTTTAAATAATAGATTCCTTTCGAAATTATAACGTGTCCTCCGCCTGCCAAAGAACAAGAGTCTATTGCTCGCTGTATTAACTGGCGTGAATGACCTTTTTGGTTGGAAGCGGAATCAGGGCAGATCACTTTTATTTTCTTATGCGGAAATGAAGTGCGCGCTATATTATCAATAATCTGTTCGGCTGTATTTTCTATTTTATTTTGAGGTCCGTCATGTTTGTATTTGAACCATTGAAATGAAGTTGCTCCTGCTTCCTGTTCTTTGTTATAACAATATAGTGCAATGCGGGCACCTTTCCAAAAACCGAATGGAATAAAAAAGGAAGTTCCATAAGGAATAAAACGTATATTATCTGTACTGTAGAAATATTGGAACTTTTGATTGAGCATGTCGATGGATACACGTAGATAAATCTGGTTTCCGTTTAGGAAAGTTGTACTTATTTCTGTTGTGTCATTGGATATGTATAGATATTTTTGTCCTTTCTCCATCTTGATACCTAGAACTTTATTTTCTTTTCCCATGCAAGCTAATCCGCATCGTTGCCCATCAGCTATTTCTGTAAAATCCATAGCTATTGTAGCTTCACTTATATTCCCCATAATCTTTTGTGTCAGGGTGTTGCGTGCCAGTCTGAAGGTTGAAGATTTCAATGCTTTCAGAGTGAGTGAACCTGGATGTGCCGATAAGGACCATGCGTGGTCTGTCGGATTATGATTAAACTGCCATTGTAGTGATAGGTTGGGGGTAGAGAAATCATCATCTGTTTGCGGAGCGAATATGGTTTTGCTTTCAATGGGTTTCTGGCATACATATACAGGTTCTCCTATTCCATTTCTATCAAAGTCTACTCCGATAACGGGCCAATCGTTTTCCCAATGCATGGGCTGAAGATGAACTACACGGCCTAAGGCATGATGATGTTGGAAATGAAAAAAAGCCCATTGACCATCCGGAGTATCGACAATGGCTCCTTGATGAGGGCCGTTTATCGTAGTACTTCCTTGTTCCAATACTACTTTCTTTTCATAAGGACCATATATATTTTTTGAGCGGAGGATAGTCTGCCATCCCGTACCTACTCCTCCTTCCGGAATAGAGAGATAATAGTAACCATCTTTTTTGAAAATTTTTGTTCCTTCGGCTACAGGTCCGGTGTATACGGTCATTCCTTCATCAAGTAGACGTGTACCGTCTGCACTCATTTTATGAATAATGATAGGCCCGGCTCCATGACGGCTCCGGCCTAGGTATGCTTGACCATCTTCATCCCAAAAGGGGCAAGGGTCTTCCCATTTTTCTACTTTCTTAACTAAATGTAAAGGGCTCCAAGGACCTGAAGGATTGATAGCATTTGACATGAATAATCCTTCTTTGGGAGTACAGAAAAAGACCCAGAATTTGTTATCATGGTAACGAATTGAGGGTGCCCATGAACCTCCTGCATATTGTTGGTTGTTATCCCAGCCGGGAAAATCAAAATGGTGATAGATTTGGGAAATCAGTTTCCAATTGATCATATCTGAAGATTCCAATACTTGCATTCCTAGAAAATGAAAGTCGGAAGCTATCATGTAATATTTATCTCTGACCCGGATAACGTCCGGGTCAGAGTAGTCAGCATTTAAAATCGGATTTATGTATGTTCCATTGCCCTGATCTCCCCATTTACCGGGAGTACCTTGAGCTGACAAGACTAATACATTATTTATAAAGTATAGAAGAATAAGTAAAAAATTTTTCATCAGCATGTTTTTTAACTTAATAACCAGGGTTTTGTGTCACTTTAGCTTGATTCAAATCAATGGCAGCTTGTGGAATAGGACGAAGAATCTTGTATTTACCATCAGGGCCTATCATAGCAGATTCTTTTATGCCGTCTTCATTATATTTTGTGGCATATTCCACTAAAGTGTGAGTACGCTTCAAATCTGTCCAACGGACATATTCTCCAGCTAATTCACGAGCACGTTCATCAAGAATAAAATCAATATTAATATCGTTGCTGGTGACAGTCATTTCTGTTGTGTATCCTTTACGAATAGTTCCTGGACGTTGACGAAGTTTATTGATCATTTGTGCAGCCTCTTCTGTTTTACCCATTTTTAAATAGGCTTCGGCGGCAATCAGATAGGTTTCTCCTAAGCGCGCTACTACCACATCATGCATGCTGCAAGTAGAATTACGGTTAGCAATAGAAGTTTCTGAATAATCATCAAATTTCTTGATACAAGCATTGCCGTAGTCTTGTGAACGACGGTCTTTGTATGTGGCTGGGGCACCGTTGGATGGAGCAATACCACCGTCTGCTATTGTTTTGCTTACCAGTGTATTCTTTTTAATTCCATAAGGATCGTCTGCTTTCCAGGCAGCGATATCTTCATCTGTAGCCCATGCTGGAGCATAATAATAAATGATAGAAGAACTAGTCGGTGCTGAGTAATAGTCGAAATAACTGGTATGGAATTCTAACATAAAAGTTTGTTCCAACCGTGCATCACCCCGACTATACATTTGCTGTAGACGTAGTGAAGGAGCAAAGCAACCGTCAATTGCCTTATTTCTTGGTTTTTCGGAACCACCTAAATAAGCTCCGAATTGGGCTTGTTGGTAGGAACCGTCTTTTACGGGATCTTCTACAGCAGCCGAATTAAACTGTATGCTCCAGAATATTTCATTGTTTTCTTCATTTTCTACGTCAAAAGCTTCTTCTATGGAGAGGAAAGGAATTTCGCCATTAATTGCTTCCAAGGCATACTTAGCTGCATTTGCGAAGTCTGAATTTTGAGCTATATTTTCTTCTTGGGCTTCGTAATCAGTGCCATCTAGCCATCCACGAGTCAGATAGGTTTTGGCTAAGTAAAAGGTTGCTGCGCGTTTATTGGCACGTCCTACACCGGAGTTGGCACGTTCCATTAAATGGGATTCGGAAGAGGCTAGATACTCAAACTCTTCAATGATGAACTTATAAACATCTGCAAGACTGGCACGTTCATGACTCATTTCGGCATGGTCAAACATTTGTTTGTTCAAAGCTACAGGCCCGAACTGTTGCACTAGTTGGAAATAATACCATGCACGGATAAAACGTGCTTCGTCCACATATTGCAGTCGTACACTGGAATCTTCCGTTATGTCTCCATAAGATATAACGCTATTGGCTAGCTGAATACCTTTAAAACAACTTACATAGAAATTTTTTATAATGCCTTCATCTGCAGTGAAGGTATATTGGCTCATGACTACTCCCTGTGACTTTCCGTCTGCATACAGGTCTGTTCCCGCTACGAATAATTGCGGTTGGGCATTATAAAGCTCCCGCAGTGTGGAGTAAGCGCTGTTAGTTAAACTGGCGAATCCTGCCGAAGTCTGATAAAATTCAGCTGATGGAACATTAGATTTGTTGTTTTGGTCAAGAAAATCCGAACATCCTGAGAGAGTTGCCAATCCTAATGCCATAATGAAATATATTTTTTTCATAATCATTTAATTTTAGAATTTTAAATTTACACCAACTTGATAAGTTCTTGAACTGACACCACCGGTACCGTCACCTACTTGTGCATCAGCCCATTCGGGGTCGAATCCTTCATAACTTGTGAAAGTGAAGGGGTTTAATACATTGGCGTAGATTCTTAAATTGGAAATATGAAGTTTTGAAATCCATTTCTGTGGAAAAGTATAGCCGAGGGTAATATTCTTGATTCGAACATATGAGTTGTCAACGAAATTTTGTGCTCGGTCCTCATTGGCACCACTTTGCCAGTATGCACCGCCTCCTTTACCGTTTCCACCATTGGTTGGGAAGGGGTAACTACCGTAATGAGTGACTTCTTGGTAGGCTATAGAGCCATCAGCACCTAGTATCGGAGCACCTTGAGGTATATAGTAATCCATGTTTAGGCGATTCATGCCACGCTGTCCATAGTCTACGAACTCGGCCATGAAGGGAGAGTATACCATTCCTCCCTGACTGGTGTAAATGCTGAAAGAGAAGTCAATGTTCTTATAGGACAAGTTGGAGGTGAAGTTACCGGTCCAGGTCGGAGCACAATGTCCGAGGATCATTTTGTCATTGGCATCGATAGTACCATTGCCATCCTTATCATAGATTTTCATCTCGCCTTCATAGAATTTGGTTTTCATTTTCGGGTCTTGGGCATAAGCTTGGGCTTCCTCTCGAGTACAGATTCCGGTATATTTATAGCCGTATACTACGTCTATAGGGTGATTGATAAACCATTTGTTACCCACCAAATCTTCTTTGGTACCATTCAATTCTTTGATAGAGTTAATGTTACGCGCAAAAGAGAAGGTTGTTTCCCAGTTCCAATCTTTATTCTTTACGTTGATGGTATTCAGTTGGATTTCTATACCTTTATTGTTCACCTTACCCACATTACTTACAATGGAGCCTGTATAGGAACCTAGTTCAAATGGGGTTTCCATCTCCATCAAGAGATCTTTGGAATCTTTGTTGTAGATATCGATAGATCCATTGATACGATTATTCAAGAAACCGAAGTCAAGACCGAGGTTGATTTCGGTTGTCTTCTCCCAAGTCAGGTCGGCGTTTGTCATGGTATAACCATAACCGTTGGCAACAGACGATCCGTAATTATAGTAATATTTAATATTTGCCAAAGCTTGTGTGTCATAAGGCCCTACACCGGCATTATTACCGGTAACGCCAAAGCTGGCACGGAGTTTTAAATTGCTTAACCATTTGCTGGCAAATCCCATAAAATCTTCATCGGAAATGCGCCATGCCATGGCAGCTGAGGGGAACATCCCCCAACGATTGTCTTTTTGGAATTTGGAACTGCCGTCCCAACGTGAAGATACAGTCAGCATGTATTTGCCTTTGTAGGCATAGTTGATACGGGCTACATAAGATAACATGGAGATTTTTTTATAATAGCTAGACTGACTTTGTACAGTGCCTGAACCAAGATTATGCCAGTCTACATCAAATGGCATATCCACTACATTGATATAGTCGCCTTGTAACTTTTGTTCATAGACACTGAATAAGGCCAAGGCATTCAGACTATGATCTCCAAAATTCTTGATGTAATTGGCTTGCGTATCCCAAGTATACGAGAATATTTCATCATTATAGTTTTCGGCCATGTTTGTTTTTCCAGAACGAAGTTGGGTTTCTCCGTTATAGAATGTACCACGATGGGTTTTGGTATACATGGGGGAGAAAGTAGTTTTAAGAATTATTTCTTTAACGGGGCTGTATTGCAAATAAATATTTGCCATCACATCATAAGAACGTGTATCGTCTTTTGAGTTCAAACGGTCCACCACTGGATTGATGGAGGAAGTCGGACCACCACCATTGGGATAGATGGCGGTATCTTTACCTGGTTGTGAAATTAACTGTCCTGCCTTTTCTCCTTCCCAATAATAGCATGGCATATTAGGGGTCATACGGAACCCTTCCAAAATAGAGTAGTTGCTACCACTCTCTTTGGATGCTGTTGCCATATTTGTGGAGAATCCGGCTGAGATTTTATCTGAAATCTTATGATCTACGGCTCCTTTTATATTCCAGCGTTCATAACCGTCATACATGATTCCTTCCTCATTTTGATACCCTAGTCCTACGCGGTAGGTTATATTTTTTGTATTTCCGGAAATATTGATGAAATGATTCTGTTGTGAGCCGTTACGGGTTACGATATCTACCCAATCGGTGTAATTTTTATTGAGATACATATCTTTCACTATTTGACTGCCATTTCCCCAGAAGTTCAGGAAATTGGCATCAGTCATTTCCCAGTTAGTCATTCCTGAAGAGGCATCCATAGATGAAACTAGATAACGGGAGAAACGGAATTTCATGAAATCATCTCCTTCCATAAAGTCCGGCATATTGGCTTTGGTTTTTATACCATAATATCCATCATAACTGACTGTAGTCTTGGCTATATCTTTGTCTCCTTTTTTGGTGGTAATCATCACTACACCATTTGTGGCCCGTGAACCATAGATAGCGGTAGATGAAGCATCTTTCAAAATGTCTACTTTTTCAATATCCATCGGATTTAGAAAATCCATATTTTCACAAACTACTCCATCGATTACATATAATGGATTGCCGCCATTTAATGAACTTTTACCTCGAATCTGAATATTGAATCCGTCACCGGCACGGCTAGAAGACTGTGAGATATTCACTCCGGCAACTTGCCCTTGTAGACTTTCGACAACTGATGTTGCACCTTTGGCAGAAATTGTTTCGGATTTTACACTACCTACAGAACCTGTAAGGTCTGATTTCTTTACTACACCATAGCCCACTACTACCACTTCATCTAACAATTTGTTGTCTGCTTCGACCGTGATAGCTAGTTTTTGCTGCTCTCCTACTTTTATTTCCTGTGTTTTATACCCTACATATGAAACAACTAAGATTGCACCTGTTGGAACTTCCAGTGTGAAATTACCATCTAAATCGGTTACCGTTCCTAAAGTAGTTCCTTTTACCAATACGGAAACGCCGATTAATGCTTCTCCGCTTTCGTCTATGACACTACCTGTAATGATTCGGTTTTGTTGAATTGATTTTTGAATTGATGAACCTAGTTGGTTTGACCAATTGTTTGCAAAAGTGGATAATGGTAAGGAAACTAGTCCTAAGGAAAGTCCGCAAGCAAACCAAAATCTTTTTGGAGAATGAATACCCTGTACTATAACAGAGCGGGATTTTAAATACTCTTTTTTTCTCATGTCTTTCATTATTAATTTAGTATTAGAGTTGTTTTTGTTTTGATGTCAAATATAGACGGATGTTATCTTTTTATAAGTGGAAAAACTGATAATTTAGTTGGAATATCTATCAAAGGTAGCTAAACAACATATATTGCGGTGGATTAAAAATAGAAAGTACTTTGATGAATACCCATTTTCTGCTAATTTCGCAAAGGAAACACATTACTTTGATATGAAAACATACTGGGTTGATATTCTTACCTTTTTCTGTGTAGTAATACTATGCTTTTTTACAGCCGATGTACTGGCAAAAGGAGCTATATCTCAAAAATATTCAGTTACGTACTTTTCCAGTCAGAATGGAGTGGAGGATGGGCTTGTCAATGATATTATCCAAGATCATAAAGGTTTGTTATGGTTTGCTACTTGGAATGGGCTTTATCGTTTTGATGGTTATAATTTTAAGAATTATAAATCGAATATGGAAGATCTGGGAGGATTGACCAATGATCGTTTATTGGATATAGTCGAGGATAAATTCGGATGTATATGGGTATTGTGTTATGATTCCACTTGTTATCGTTTTAATCCTGACAAGGAAGTCTTTGAACCTGTCATTCAAAAAACAGTCAATAACTTTCGGTCAATATCTGTCCTTCCGAATGGAATAGTATGGTTATTATGTGAAGATGGGAGTGCAGTACGGGTCGTTACGGCTCCTGAAGATTTATCTATGACATTTCAATTCTATTCATCAAGAGAAAATACTTTGGCTACTGGTAAAATCCGGTCTGTATTTATGGATTCGAAATTACAGGAATGGCTTCTTACGGATGAGGGGGTATATCGATTATATGATTCAGAACTTTCTATTATTTCTTTGTCTGATTGTCGAAAAAGTGAGAAAATACCTTTTTATTTTGCAACAGAGTTGGAAGAATATATATATTTAGGTGCACATCAAGGCAAAGTCTATAAATACTTGTTGACAGGAGAACTTTCTATCCATACTCAATTGCCAACATCGGCTTCTGTGATTTCTATTTTGCCTTCTGTGGCTGGACTGATATATGTTACTGATTCGGATGGCTTTTTTATTCATGACTCTCTCGGTGAGATAAGACATGTGATGCTTGATTCTCTTTCTCTGTTGAAAGACAAAAACATAGAGTCTGCTAAAATTACTTGTGGAGATTTATTGTGGCTTGTACATCCTGTTCCGGGAGTCACTTTGTTTGATCTGAAAACACAGCGTTTAAGCTTTATTGAAGGAAAGGATGAACAGGGAAGACCACTAAATACTGAAAGTGATTTTTTTGCTTTTGAGGATCGGAATGATATTTTATGGGTACACCCTAAGGGCGGAGGATTTTCTTATTTTGATTCTCAAAATAGGCGGTTAATACCTTTTAATACTACGGAGCAGCCTGTCAAGTGGAAATCAAATGACCGCTGTTTTGCTGCTTTTGTTGATAAACAAGGAAATTTATGGATGAGTACCCAGCTCAACCGACTTAAGCGCATCACTTTTATCCCTGATAAATTTCATATCTATACACCTGCTCCTCAGGATGTAGAGTTACCTGATAATGAGATCAGGGCACTGTATATAGACAAAAAACAACGTATTTGGACGGGAAGCAGAGATATGAATGTTTCCATATATGATGCCCGGCTTCGATTATTGAAAAGGATGAAATGGGGCAAAGTATATGCCATCATGCAAGATTCGGCTGGTGTTTATTGGATTTCGACTAAAGGCCAGGGATTGATAAAAGCAATAGAAACTTCACAAGGCAATTTTAAGCTACAGCATTTTAAACATAAAGCTGACGACCCCTATTCATTGAGTAATGATAATATCTATTTTACTTTTCAGGATAGTAGGCAGAGACTTTGGGTAGCTACTTACGGAGGTGGATTGAATTTGATTGAAACTATGCCTGATGGTACTTTAAGATTTATCAATCATCGCAATTTGTTAAAGAGATATCCGATTAGTCATTTTTATAAAGTCAGACATATTACTGAAGATAATCAAGGGCGTATCTGGGTGTCTACAACAGCGGGAATTTTACAATTTAAGGTTTCTTTTCATTGTCCTGAAGAAATAGATTTTCATTCTATATGCCGTGAACAGGGAAATGTGAATAGTCTTAGTAATAATGACGTACAAATGATTCAATGTATGGATAATGGGAACATTTTTGCCATTACTTATGGCGGAGGGTTAAATGAGCTTTCTCCCATGGGGCTCCATTCTTATCAATGTAAATCCTTCACACAGAAGAATGGACTTATTTCAGATATTATTTATTCCATGCACGAGGATAAACAAGGAAATTTATGGTTGGTGACGGGTGGTGGATTAGTGAAATTTGTAGCTTCGGCCGAACAGATTCAGTATTCTAGTGAGCATATCGCGTTTAATATGCATTTTAGTGAAGGTGTAGGGGCAACAGATGGCAAGCAGATTTTTTTTGGTACTAACCGAGGTTTGTTCTATTTTACCCCTGAGAATATTCATAAAACAGATTTTATACCACAAATATTTTTCTCTTCTATTTGGGTAAACAATCAGGAACTGACTCCCAGAAAAACTCCTTCTATTTTGTCTGTTAATCCTGATAATAGCAAGGATATGCAGTTACCTCCTAATAATCACACCCTCAGGTTGGTATTCTCTGCTCTAGACATGACCAATACGGAGTATATTCAATATGCTTACAAGTTAGACGGTTTTGATAAAAACTTTCGTTTGACGGATAACGGGCATGAGGCTAACTATACTAATCTTCCTCCGGGAAAATATGTATTTCGTGTAAAGTCTACCAATAATGAAGGTGTATGGGTTGAAAATGAACGAACACTTTCTTTTGAAGTGCTTCCTACTTTCTCTGAGACACCTTGTGCTACTATGCTCTATTTCTTTTTGATTGTATTATTTATTGCAGTTGCCATTTATGTATATACCGTTTTTTATCGGATAAAAAATAAGGCTAAAAATGAAGAATTGATTACTCAATTAAAACTCAGCTTCTTTACTGACGTGTCTCACGAATTAAGAACTCCATTAACATTGATTACCGGACCTTTGGAATATATACTCAGAGACGAAAGTCTTTCTGGGAAGGTGAGAGATACTTTGAAGATTATTAAAAAGAATAGTGACCGTATGCAGAGGTTGGTAGGGCAGATCTTGGATTTTAGTAAAATCCAGAATAGCAAGATGAAACTGAGAGTTCAGTATGTGGATATTATCAGTTTCACGAAAGAAATAATCAACTATTTTACAACTTTATCTCAAGAGCGGCATATTAGTTTGAATTTTAACACTCAATTGTCTAAAGTAAATCTTTGGGTGGACAAAGATAAATTAGAGAAAGTTATTTTTAATTTGCTGTCTAATGCCTTCAAATACACTTCTGATGGCAAGAACATTTGGGTTAGTATGAAAGATGATGGGAATGCAGTCCTTCTTCAAATCCAAGATGAAGGAGTAGGGATAAAGAGAGAAAAGCAGAAAGTGATTTTCAATCGTTACGAGAATGTGGTTCCGGATAGCATTTACGCTCCTTTAAGTTCTGGTATCGGACTTTCAGTGGCTAAAGAACTTGTGGAAATGCATCATGGTAGTATAAATGTGGAAAGTGAGTTCGGAAAAGGGAGTCTATTTACTGTAAGGCTATTAAAAGGTAAAAAACATTATCCGTCTGACACGGAATATATATTATCAGATTGGAATGAAGATACAAATTTAGATTTCAATTCTCAAAACGAACTACAAGAATTGAATGAAGCGGAGAAGCCGCTCATGCTTATTGTTGAAGACAATTATGAATTAAGAGTATTTATCAAACAAATATTTCAGGAAGCATATCGGTTTGTTGAGGCTAATAATGGCGAGGTTGGATTAAAAAAGGCTTTTTCTGATCTGCCTGATATGATAATTACTGATATCATGATGCCTGTAAAAAGTGGTCTACAGATGTTGCAGGAACTAAGGAACGATGAACGAACTTCGCATATTCCTGCCATAGTATTGACTGCCAAGACAGATATGGATAGCATTCTGACTGGTATTCATACAGGAGCTGATGATTACATAACGAAGCCGTTCAGTGTTAATTATCTGCAAGCTAAAGTAGAAAATATCCTAGCTCGGCGTAAAATGTTACAAACATATTATTGTAAAGTAGGATATGAAGAGGGGAACGAAAATAAAGAAAAAGACAGATCGGTTCAATTGTCGGCAAGAGACGCTGCTTTTCTTAATAAGTTAGCTAAAATTATGGAAGAGCAACTTGGTAATCCGGAATTGAATGTAGATCAATTGGTCAGTTATTTCAGTCTGAGTCGGACCAATTTTTTTCATAAGTTGAAATCTTTAACTGGTATGGCTCCTATAATGTATATAAAAGAAATACGCATGAGGAAAGCTGCTGAACTGATTAAGGAAAACCAATATACAATGGCGGAAATAGCTTATATGGTAGGTTTTAGTGATCCTCATTATTTTAGTAAAAGTTTTAAGTCTTATTGGGGAATGACTTCTACAGAATATGCAAAAAATCAGATTGGACGATGAAGATAAATGATAGTAAAATTATGTTTTATCATTATATCGGGTGAACTCATTGTTCACCCGATATAATAAGGGGGATCTTATTTTCTCACCTTATTTCCATTGATATATACTTCATTCAGTACTACATCTTTAGCTCCGGTAATTAAATTCCCTTTTTTCTCTACATTATTGAAACGGCTGTTTGTTACATGGATATCTTCAATATTGACACGGTCGTCATATCCGGTAATTAAGACTCCGTACTTACTTTTTTCACTAGTAACATTATCCAGATATACATGGCGTACTACAGGTGGGAAACTTCTGTCACATTTTTCACGGTTTTCATATTGCAGGTTGATTTTCAAAACGGCTTCGCGACATTCGCCTACTTCTATATTACGCACATAAATATTTTCAATGACCCCACCGCGGCAGTTGTTGGTTTTGATGCGGATGACACGTTCTAGGTTCGGACTGTCCATTTTGCAGTTTTCAACAAACAGGTTCTTATATCCTCCCGAGATCTCACTACCTACAACTACACCACCGTGTCCGTCTTTCATTTCGCAATTGCGTACAATGATATTTTCACTTGGTACGTTCCATTTCCGTCCGTCCGCATTCCGTCCGCTTTTAATAGCGATGCAGTCGTCTCCAGTATCGAATATACAGTTTTCAATTAATACGTTCTTACTTGATTCCGGATCGCAGCCATCGCTATTGGGACCGTGACTGGATACTTTAACCCCACGTACTGTCAGACTTTCACAAAATAAAGGATGGATAACCCAAAATGGAGAATTTTTCAATGTTACATTTTCTATTAAAATAGTGTTACAACGATATAGATTGATAAGCTGGGGACGTAAACCGTCTTCAAAAGTCATTTGGCGTTTATCTATCGGGGCAAATGTTTCGGCGTACATCAGTAATTTGTTTCTGCCGCCATTTTTTTGAGCTGTCATACCTTCCTTCCAGCCATAGTGTGGAGCACCACACATACTCCACCAGTTATCATTACTGGCCTGTCCGTCTATAATACCTTTACCGGTGATAGCTATGTTACTTTCTCCATAAGCATAAATTAATGGATGCAAATTGTAACAGTCTACTCCTTCCCAGCGGGTGAGTACGGTTGGAGTATATAGATATTTCTCTGAAGAAAATTTTAGATAGGCGCCTTCTTCCAAATGCAGATTTACATTGCTTTTCAGTGTGATAGGACCTGTTAGAAATTCTCCGGGTGGAACTAATACAGTTCCTCCACCTGCTTGACTGCATGTGAGGATAGCCAGATTGATTGCTTCATGGCAGAATATTTCACCATTATTTCCTTCTTTGGCACCGAAATCTTTAATGTTGTACACACGATCGGGAAAAGAGGTCTTTTTGATTTGTTTTTCTATTTGCTCACTTTCTTTCCAAATCTCTTGTGGTATTTGTGCATGAGCAAGTCCAAAATATGCACATATACAAAATACACTAACTAACTTTTTTACCATATATTTGATGTTTAATAATTAATAATTTCATAGTTGCCAGAAAATATCCACGATGCAATATTAAAGCATATAATTAAAAAATAAGTGGATTAATTGCCCATTATTGTGTAAATTCTAATAATGAAAGAATAATTGCTGCTACATTGCTATATTATTTGTATATTCGTACCTTAATAATCTGATATTATGAAATATATCACTTGTTATATACTGATATCTGTTTGGGGATTTTTGTTGTTATAGGAAGTAGTATTTCTACTACCAAAGATAGTCTTCTGAATATTATAGGAAGTCCTGTAGAGTTTTCTCTACAAATTGAGATTTACAGAGGTTTGGCTGATTTTTATTTTGAGAAACCTGAAGAAGTGGATTATCTTAATAAATGTATTTCACCGCAAAAGCAGTAAATGATAAGACTCATATGTTTGAGGCTCTTTCTGATTTGGTTTTCTCGTATATTAAAGTTTATCATGCCGATTCTGTTTGGTATTATATGTCTCTTTTAAATGATGTTGGGACACTGGAAGAATCTCATCCATATTTATTCTTTTTACGAATGAGATTGTTTGCAGGCAGAGTCAGGAATAATGAGGTTGAAACTGCTATAACAGAGGAATTGGCTTTTATGGGTAAAGAAAATATAGGTGGGAATGATATTTACATACAGATGGAACAGACTTTTATTACAGGCTATGCTTTGTGTAGTGAAGGTAAATATGAAGAGGCTGATCCCTATTTGGAAACTGCTTATAAGCTGGCTTGTCAGTTACCATATGAGGAAGGATTCAAGTTTCGTATTTGTACTGTATGGAATTTTCTTTCGACCTTGAACTTTATAGATAAAGGAGATCTATATATTGAATATGTTGAAAAATAGCTTCAGCAATATAGAAAATATTATGAGTTGTACTATGCTCGTCAACGTCCTTTCTATAATATTAATATACGATATCTCCAATGTTATACTTCTTTGTTGATGCGTGCGGATAAATTATCCGATGATAAATTAGAGAAGTATTATAATCTGATGATCAAGATGAGTGCTTGGGTTACGGAGCCTATTGATAAGTATAATTGTTTTTTGGCATGAATAATTATTACTTATATAAGCATAATTTCCATAATGCATTGATAACTAATGACAGCTTCATAAAATATGCTTGGATGACAAGTCAGTCTAATGTCCCGGGATTATTGGATATCAATTCACAAATTTATGAGGCTATGGAAGATAATAAAAATGCTTTTAAGTATCATAAACTCTATATACAAGTGCAGGATTCCATTAAATCTTCCAATCTGAAAAAACAACTTAGTGAACTACAGGTAAAGTATGAAGTAGATCAATTGAACCATGAGAATTATCGTTTGGAAACTAAGAACAGGCGTATTTTAGTAATTACACTTTTTATGGTACTTGTATTGGTGATGAGTATTTGTTTTTACTTGTACTATGATTTGAAGAAAGACAGATGGAAAAAGTTTTAGGTGAACTGAATCAAAAAGTTGGGGAAAGTGAGAAAATGAAAACAGCATTCATTAATTCTATGTGTCATGAAATACGGACTCCATTAAACGCTATTGTTGGCTTTTCAGGTATTATTACTGCTAATGCGGAAATTCTCACTTCGTTGATAGATCACTTGCTGGTAGTGGCTAATTTAGATTCATCTGATGCGCCTCTTCTTTGTGAACAAACCAGATAACTCATATCTGCAGACAAGAAATGGATAAAGTAGAACGATGGAGCAGGGTGGGAATAATTTATCATTTGGAATTACCAGAAGGGGAAATTTTTGTTTCCACCAATGAATTGTATTTGTCGTTAGTGATAGAGAACCTGTTGGATAATGCTAATAAATTTACAGATTCTGGATCTATAACTCTTAAGATGAGGTTGGATAAGGCACAAAGTAAGTTACGAATTGAAGTAACCGATACCGGCTGTGGCATTCCTCCCGAAAAACGGGAGGAAATATTTCTGTGTTTTATCAAACTGGATGAGTTTGCACAAGGTAACGGATTGGGGTTATATTTAAGCCGTTTAATTATTAAACGTTTGTCTGGTAACATATTTGTTGACTCGAGTTATACTGAAGGTACTCGGATGGTTATCTGTTTGTCTGTATAATTAGCGTGTGCCTTCTTCAATGTCCCGCTTTCGTTTCAGTGCTTCCAGGAAATAATAGTCTGCATAATTTAAAGGTACATCTATTTCTGTGCCATGAGGAATACTGCCCACTGAATGCATTAATAAAAAGTTACCATTTTTTCCAAGAGATGCCAGATAGTTTGGTGAGGCTAGAGAAGCCATAATACTGTCTGCATAGATCTTATAACTGTTTGCATCAGGCACATCCATTGTACTAATTTCATAAAGTGCAGAAGCTATACAAGAAGCACTTGAAGCGTCTCGTGGTTCATTGGGAATATTGGGAGCATCCATATCCCAATAAGGAATCAAGTCTTTGGGAAGCCGGGGATGTGTTTTCATGAATTGGAAAGTCTTCAATGCCTGATTTAGATACTTTTTATCATGAGTTTCCCGGTAACACACAGTGTAACCATAAATAGCCCATGCTTGTCCACGACTCCAAGTCGATTCGTCTGCATATCCTTGGGCTGTTTGTCTATGCCGTACCATGCCGTCTGCCAAACTATAATCTATTACATGATAACAACTTCCGTTTGTACGGAAATGCTCTTTCAAAGTGCGGTCTGCATGGTTCACTGCTATGTGATAAAAAGTGGAATCACCAGATAATTTAGTTGCTTCAAATAGTAACTCCAAATTCATCATATTGTCTATTATGACCGGACATTCCCAACCGCGTTCCGATTGCCAGCCTCGGGTCACATCCCATGATTGGATAATTCCCGGCTTTTCACGGAAACGAGTAGCCAATGAACGGGCAGCTTCTATCATGACTTCTTTGTATCTGGGTACTTTAGTTGTTCGCCATCCATTGCCGAAACTACAATTTATCATGAAACCTACATCATGGTGCCAAGTCAGTTTTTTGGCTTCTTCTATGGCCGAAGTGTATTTATCAGCTAATGATAAGAGAGTAGTGTCGCCACTCAGTTCATATAGATACCACACTGACCCAGGGAAAAAACCACTTCGCCAGTCGGCGTAGTCACAATAATAAATGGTACTGTCAGTTTTCAGTGTAACGGGGTTTGTAAATTTTTCTGATTTTTCTATGATTCGTATTTCATTCCCGATTTGTGCACGTGCAAATGCTACATTCTTTTCTATAAAGGAATCTGTTCTGACGGATTGTTTATTTTTCTCTGTGCAAGATACCCATAAAGTAGAGCAGGCGAGTATTGTAATATAGAGGACTTTCTTCATAGTGCTTATTTTTTATAATTTGCTACGAAGATAATGATAAATTTGTTGAATAGAAACTTTAAGATATTCTTTTACTTTGGAAACAGATTGATTCTGCCTCTAAAGTAAAAGAATATTGATCATAGAAATACAATAATCATTTCAGTTGTGATTCTTCTTGTAACTAAAATTTTATAGTATTGATGTATCACTTAATAGTTGATATACCCCACTTATAATTCCTAAAGCGAATATGCCGGCTACACATACCAACAGACTGATGCGCATCGGAGTTGCTGTACGAAAATTGCCGATAGGATCTTCATTAGGTGTGATGAACATGGCTTTTACAATTAACAAATAATAATACAATGAAATGATTGTATTGATCAATGCGATAAATACAATAAGATAATATCCACTATGGAATGCTGCCATGAATACAAAGAACTTACTGAAGAATCCGGCAAATGGCGGGATACCTGCCAATGAGAAAAGAGCAAGTGTCATGACCATAGTTAGTTTGGGGTTGGTCTTATAAAGTCCGTTATAATCTTCGCGCTCTATTTTACCGTGGGTATGTTGTTCAATGGTATTGATGACACCGAATACGGCGAGATTGGCAGCAATGTATACTACTATATAATATACTAGGGATGCCATGCCCTGCGGAGTTCCAGCCAGTACAGCCAACATTATGTAGCCGGCTTGTGAAATACTACTGAAGGCCATAAAGCGTTTCAGATTGTTTTGGCGGATGGCGAACAGATTGGCTATAGTGATGGTAGCTACAATGATAATACATAGTATTTCACTCCATTGTTCAGTCATTGGCCCAAATACTTTCATTAAAATAATCATTAAAGCAAAAGCAGCTGCGCCTTTTGAAATAACGGACAGGTAAGCGCTCACTGTAGTCGGTGCACCTTGATACGTATCTGCCGTCCACAGATGAAAAGGTACCAAGCTTAATTTAAAGGCTAGTCCGGAGAAGAAGAATACTAGTGCAAGAACTTGTAATGGAGTTCCTGTCAGTTCGGCAGGGATATCTTCAAAATATAAAGTACCTGTTGTCCCATAAATCATGGAAATACCATAGAGGAAAATACCGCTGGAGAATAAAGCTGAAAGAATGAATTTGGCTCCGGCTTCGGCACTATGTCCTTTATATTTATCGAAAGCTACGAGGCAAGCCATAGGAATGGTTGCCAATTCCAATCCAAGGAAGAATAGCAGGAAGTGCCCTGCACTTACCATGAAATACATACCCAGCAAGGTACTGAGGGTAAGGATGTAGAATTCGCCTTGTTTATGGCGGGTGTCTTCACGTTTTAGCCAAGGGTCTGCTTGTAGAAAAACCAGTATGGTACCTATGGTCAGGATGCTTTTCAGAACAGACGCCATAGGGGTTGAATGGTACATGCCGCCGAATAAAGTTACCTCTTCCGGCCATAGGTTTGCTAAGAGTTGAATGGTCAGCAGGATACATGCCATGGGGCGTAACCAGTGACGTTGTGGAGCCGGTAAAAATAAATCTAACAGAAACATCAGAATAAAAACGGCTGTCAGACTCAGTTCGGCATGCATATGGAGTATTGCAGTTATGTCCATCATTGCTATTTTTTAATTTTTAATTCTCAAATTTTAATTTAATAATTGACTTATGATTGGTTCTACACTGTTACTGATCAGATCGCTTATCCAGAATGGAGCCAATCCTAAACCTGCTACACAGGCGATGAGGCAGATAACGGCTACTCTTTCATCCCAAGTTGCGTCTGTGAGTTTCAGATGTTCGGGATTCAAAACTTTGCCGTAAAGGATTTTACCTACTACACGCAGGATATAAACTGCGGTAATGACGATACTTGTTGTTGCCACTAGGGTACATACGCGATGGAATGTATCATCATTTTGGAAAGAACCTACAAAGACCGTCATTTCAGCAACAAAACCACTTAGTCCTGGAAGTCCCAGATTAGCAAGACCGGCAATAACATAACCTACAGCCAGGAAAGGCATAATCTTCATCAAACCTCCCATTAATCGGACATCACGGGTGTGGGTACGTCCGTATATCATACCAATAAGGGCGAAGAACAAAGCGGTCATTAATCCGTGACTCAACATTTGGAGAATAGCACCCGTACAACTGGTGCGTGTCATCATCAGCAGGGCAAAGAGTACCAATCCGCAGTGGGATACGGATGAATAGGCATTGATATATTTTAAGTCGGTTTGTACCACAGCACTGAATGCACCGTAAACTACAGAAATAGTGGTCAATATCAGGAATACATCTCCCCACATGGCCGCACCTTCAGGCATCAGGTACATAGCAACACGGAAACATCCGTAACCTCCTAGTTTCATCAATACCCCAGCGTGAAGCATAGAAACAGCAGTCGGTGCGGAAGCGTGACCATCGGGACTCCATGTATGGAAAGGGAACAAAGCTCCTAAGACTCCGAACCCCAAGAAGATAAGCGGGAAGAAGATGCGTTGCATTTCATGAGGAATATGTAGTTTGGCGATTTCCAGCAAATTCATTGTTTCACCACCTGCACCATAGAAAATACCGAGAATTCCGATCAGTAGAAATGCAGAACCACCCATTAACATTAATGTAAGTTTCATGGCGGCGTATTCTTTACGTCCGCTTCCCCACACACCGATGAGCAGATACATTGGAATCAGGGCTACTTCATAAAACATGAACATGGTGAACAGGTCTGTTGAAACGAAGAATCCGAATACCCCTACACTCAATAGAGTGAACCACATGAAATATTCTTTTGTCAATGGTTGTAACTTCCACGATGCGAAAGTACCGGTGAATACAATAATGGAACTAAGTAGCAACATTGCTACTGATATACCGTCTACTCCTACTGAGTAGCATATATGGAGCGGTGCATACCAAACTGTGCTGGCTGTGAACAGCATCTCTCCTGTAGCACCGGCTTGGCGTAGTTCGATATAATCAATGGTGAGGTAAACGGATAATGCCAATAAAATGGAAGATCCGACAACCATCACTCCGCGAACTTGATTGATGCTGCGCGAAGCCCAAAGGCTCGCGAGCATCAACAAGGGAACTATAATGAAAAAACTTAGTATGTTCATCTTTTTAAATTAAAAATTAAAAAATGGCCATGCGGCGGATTTTTTATTATTCATTAAATTAATAGTATCAGCGTCAATATCAATGCACCTGCAAGGAACCAAATACTGTATTGCTGTACGTTTCCACTTTGCATGTCACGTATTTCATCGGCGGTAGCATGAGTACTCCACGCAGTGAAGTTAAAGAATTGATCGATAACGTGCCGGTCCCACCAAGCTATCGGAGTACTAATGCACCGGAAGATGATTTTCTTGGTTACGAATAACCATATCTCATCCATATAAAAACGATGGTAAGCGGCTGTGTGCAAACGTGGGAATGTGTGTGCCAGATAGTTGGCTACGGGTTGTTTCTTACCTGCATACATCCATGTAGCTAAAGCGATGGATGCTATAGCAATAATGATACTTGTAGCAGCTATCTGCATATCCAGATGAATGGTATAGGCTTCTCCGTTACTACTGATCAGATTGCCGAAAGGTATGAATCCGGCAACACAGGTGATAGCGGCTAAAAACATCAGCGGGAATGTCATGGTAAGTGGAGCCTCATGCGGAGTATGTGCACCTAGTCCGGATTCGTGGGAGTGTCCTTTCCATTCTCCATTCCAGAAAATACAATAATAAAGGCGGAACATATAAAATGCAGTCATGGCGGCAATGCCTGTCATTATCCATCCTATAACAGGACTGAATTGGAAGCAGGCGGTCAGAATTTCGTCTTTAGAGAAAAAACCTGAGAATGGCCAGATACCTGAGATAGCCAAACAAGCAATCAGGAATGTCCAGTGAGTGACGGGCATGTATTTATGAAGTCCCCCCATGGCGCTCATCTCATTACTGTGTACGGCATGAATGATACATCCGGCTCCTAAGAACAACAATGCCTTGAACATGGCATGTGTGAACAGGTGGAACATGGATGCCATGTAGCCTAGTCCTCCTTCATGAGGATTCATGGAAGTACAAACGCCTAATGCGACAATCATAAATCCAATCTGAGATATAGTGGAGAAGGCGAGCACACGTTTGATATCGCTTTGTGCACACGCCACACTAGCGGCGTAGAATGCAGTGAACGCACCGATATAAGCTATCCAGTGCAGTACTTCGGGCGCATATCCTATAAACAACGGGAACATACGGGCTACCAGATATACACCGGCTACCACCATGGTAGCAGCATGGATTAATGCACTGACAGGAGTAGGGCCTTCCATAGCATCTGGTAACCAGATGTGCAATGGAAACATTGCACTTTTACCGGCACCACCGATAAACATTAGCCCCAAGGCCAGTGGTATCATACTTCCGGCAACTGCAAGTACCTGAAGTTGGGGTGTGAACGAGAATGTTTCGGCATAATAGCCGTAAATCAAGATACCGATCAGAAAGCCTAAATCAGCAAAACGGGTAACAATAAATGCTTTTTTACTGGCGGCAATCGCTTCTTTCTTGGTGTAATAAAAGCCGATAAGTAAATAAGAAGAAACACCTACCAGTTCCCAAAAGACATACATCTGGAAAATATTGGTTGCTACTACGAGTCCCAACATGGACATGGTAAACAGGCTAAGAAATGCGTAGTAACGTTGAAAGCCTTTTTCACCTTTCATATATCCGAATGAATAGATATGTACCATCAGACTGACGGTGGAAATAACGACTAGCATCATAACGGAAATAGGGTCAAGCATAATTCCCATGTCAATATGCAAGTTCGTTGTGAAAGGTAACCATTCGAAGTTATAAGGTGTGAGAGTAGGATAGACGCCTTCTGCCGTACGGCCTCCTGCAAAATAATTGAAGGCAGTGAGGTAGGAAAGCAACGCCACCCCTGCCAGTGAAACGGTGCCGATGGCCCCTGCCAGCTCGTTCTTCATACGCATACCTGCCAGCCCCAGTATCAGGAAACTGAGGAAAGGTAGGATAAGGATTAGTATTGTATGTTCCATAATTAGTTTTTCATTTCATTTAAGTTCTTCACTTGGATATTGCGTACATTGCGGTAGATATTGATAATGATAGCAATAGCTACTGCTGTTTCAGCCGCACTTACGCCGATAGCAAACAAGGCGAAAAAAAAGCCTTCCAGTTCCTCGGGAAAGAGGTATCGGTTGAATACGGCGAAGTTGATGTCTACCGAATTCAGTATCAGTTCTACACTGATGAGCATGGCCAATAAATTGCGGCGGGTGAAGAAACCATAGATTCCCGCAAACATCATAAAGGTGGAAACCACCAGATAATATTCCATGTGTACCATAAATTTTATCTTTTTCTAGCGATTAGGATTCCTCCTACGATGCAAGCGAGTAATAACACGCTGATTACTTCGAAAGGAAGAATATATTGATATTTTTCCATGCCCATCAGTGCATGACCGATAGTGCGTACATCCAGTTCACCATGCACAAAATGAGAGGGCAAGAATTCATTTTTCAGCATGACGAACAGACAGATAGCCAGTCCTGCTATCGTAGAAATAGCTCCGGCCACCATCTTCCCATTTTTCAATCTCTCTGCTTTGTCTCCTTGTGAAGAGGTCAATAAGATACTAAATACATAAAGCACTGTTATACCACCGGCGTAAATCAGTAATTGTACAGCTCCCAAGAATGAGTAGTTGAGCTGGAAGTAAATACCTGCTGTACCAAATAAAACGAACAGCAGATAAGTTGCTGCACGCAAGATACGTGAGGTCGTGACTGCCAATACCGAACAGACAGCGATAAACAACGCCAGTACAATGAATACAATTAGTTGTAGTGTCATAATATCGTTTGTTTTTTATTTTTTGTTCAGGGTGAGAACTAGTTTGCTGCGGTCGAACACAGCATTCTCGAATTCTGTATCGAACCGAATGGCATCATGTGGACAAGCGTTCACACAAAGTTGACAGAACATACAGGCTCCCAGATCGTACTCATACTTTACCAATATTTTCTTTTTCTTGCCTGTTTCTTCGTTGGTCACAGATTCGCTGGTAATGGTGATTGTATCATTGGGGCAAGCCATTTGGCAAAGTCCGCAAGCAATACATTTGTTATTACCATTCTCATCAACCGGCATGATAAGCCGTCCTCGGAAACGGGGCGATATTTTTAATGTGGCACGGTTTTCGGGATATTGTTCAGTGACTTTAGGAGTGAAAAACTCTCGTCCTGTCACTTTCATACCGGTAAGTAATGTACCGATGCCATGAAGTAGTCCTTTTATATAGGAATGTTTTTCTTCTTTCATCAGAAATGTAATTTAAATACAACAATAATTACCATCAACAGCAGGTTGCACAAACCTATTGGGACCAAGTATTTCCATTCCAGTGTTAGAATTTGGTCAATACGCAGACGGGGAAATGTCCATTTGATCCACATTAGTAACCATACTACAAAGAATGACTTGCCAAAGAACCAAATAAATCCGGGAATATAATCCATAATGGCATTGAATCCGTCTAGTCCAGGAATATGTAGCGGCATCCATCCTCCTAGAAAGATGGTTGTGGCTACTGCGGCGATGATAAACAAGTTTACAAATTCTGCCACATAGAACAAGCCGAAGTGCATACCGGAATATTCGGTATGATATCCGGCGGTCAGTTCACTTTCCGCTTCAGGCAAGTCAAACGGTCCGCGGTTGACTTCTGCATTTCCGGCTATCAGATAAATGATAAAAGCGATCAATGCAGGTATATGTCCTTTAAAAAGGAACCAGCCGTCAGCTTGGCGTTCTACAATTTCGCTTAGTTGCATGGTATCTGTTAAGATTACAATAGTAAGGATGCTTAATCCTACAGATAATTCATAACTAATCATTTGAGCGCCACTTCTCATGGCTCCGATTAATGAATATTTGTTATTGGAACTCCAACCTGCCAGCAAAATACCTACTACGCCGATACTGGATGCTGCCAATAAGAAGAAAATACCTACATTGAAATCAAGGACCTCCATGCCCTTGTTGATGGGTAGGCAACTGAAAGCCATGATAGAGGCGAGGATAACAATGTAAGGTGCCAAATTGTACAGGAACTTGTCAGCATGTCGGATGGTGATAATTTCCTTAATCAACATCTTGAATACATCGGCAAATACCTGTATGGTACCTTGGGGACCTACACGCATTGGACCCAAGCGGCATTGGAAAGCGGCGCACACTTTACGTTCCATGAAAATCATAATGATAGCAATAACTGCGTATGCCAACATGATACATACGCCAATTACTATACATTCTATGAGCACTGCCAGTTCTTCAGGCATAAATGACGTGAGCAGTGAGTGTACCCATTGGGTGACTATACTAAAATCGAACATAATTTAATAATGTGTCAATTTGCTAATTTGCCAATAGGCAAACTTGTAATTATTTAATTTGTTAATTCTCAGTCTGATAAATAATGCATTCTTCAAGTAGTATATTGAAGAATTGGCACATTATTATCGGTCAATATCTGGTACTACATAATCCACCGTTCCACCAATAGCAATTAAGTCGGCAATTTTTGCATTGCGGCACATAGTTTCCATTGCTGATACTAAAGGTAAACCGGTAGCGCGGAATTTCATGCGGTAAGGAAATTTGTCTCCATGACTTTCCAGATAAACCCCGAATTCTCCGCGAGAACCTTCCACGGCGGCATAATAATTTCCTTCGGGCACGCGTATAATCGGTTTCATCTTTTCCTGATAGTTCCCTTCAGGAATATTGTCTATCAGTTGCTCGATGATGTTCATACTTTCCAGTATTTCTTCCATACGGACCATGTAACGTGCAAAACAGTCACCTTCGGTGTGGACAATTTCTCTAAAATTTATCTTGCCATACATCGCGTAGGGATGACGCTTGCGGACATCACATGCCCAACCGCTGGCACGTCCTGTACCTCCTGTTGCTCCGAAAGAGATAGCGTCTTCCCGTGAAAGAACTCCCACACCTTTCAAACGTTCTTGGGCAATGACATTTCCAGTGAATACTTCATGGTATTCTTTTAGCATCGGACGCAGATAAACAATGAATTCTTTTACTTTCTGTACAAAATCCGGAGCGATATCAGCTTGTACTCCTCCAATGGTGTTATAGTTCTGTATCAGACGTCCTCCGGTAGTTGCTTCGAAGATATCCAGTATCTTTTCACGATCACGGAATCCATAGAAGAATGCGGTCAAGGCACCCATATCCATACAGAGACAGGAGAAGAAAAGCAAGTGAGAGTCTATACGTTGCAATTCGTCCATAATGGTACGGATGTATTGTACCCGTTCGCTTACTTCTACGCCCATTGCCTGTTCAATGCACATACAAAGAGCATGGCGGTTCTGGTGCGCACCTAAATAATCCAAACGGTCGGTCAGGGCCAAGGTCTGGGGATAGGTAAGACTTTCGCACATCTTTTCGATACCTCGATGTATGTATCCGCAGTGTACATCCAGTTTCTTGATAATTTCGCCTTCCAGTGAAACGCGAAAACGAAGTACACCGTGGGTTGCCGGATGTTGAGGACCTATGTTAATGATATATTCGTCCTCATCAAAAATGGTTTCTCGTTTTTCTATTACACTGCCATCATGTTGCACCTCTATATATTGTGTTGTATCTACAGCCTCCTCATTGGTCATACGGAGTGGGTTGAGGTTTTCATCGTAGTCCTTACGCAATGGATAGCCTACCCAGTCATCACGCAGGAACAAACGGCGCATATCAGGATGTCCTATAAAGCGGATACCATAATAGTCGTATACTTCGCGTTCATTGAATTCAGCACCTTTCCAAATATCACTTACACTAGGAAGCTCCGGTTTTTCTCGGTTGGTTGTGCGAGTGCTGACCACTATGTTTTCTCTTGTCTTCGTATCTTCCAGATGATAGACTACACCTAGTCCTTCTTCGCCCCAGTCCATTCCGGTAAGGCTGCGTAGAAAATCCATATGTTTACCCTGCCGCAATTTCAGCATTTCTTCATGTAGCTTTTCGGCAGGTATTTCTATTTTTTCACTCATGCTTGTTCGGGATTTTGTGGTTCATTTTCTTTGCGGTTCACTCCGCCAAAGAATTTTTCCAGTTTTACTTTACGTTGCAATTGTATCATGCCGTATAACAAGGCTTCAGGCCGTGGCGGACATCCGGGAATATATACGTCAACGGGAAGAATTTTATCTACTCCGTTCAATACGTGATATGATTTTTTAAAAGGACCGCCGCTAATGGCGCATCCGCCTACTGCAATAACGTATTTAGGATCCGCCATCTGGTCATACAAACGTTTTAGTACCGGAGCCATCTTGTGTGTGATAGTTCCTGCTACCATGATCATATCTGCCTGGCGCGGACTGGCACGGGCTACTTCAAACCCGAAGCGGGCGAAATCATACCGGGCAGCCCCCACTGCCATAAACTCAATTCCACAACAACTGGTTGCAAATGTAAGCGGCCACAACGAATTGCTGCGTCCCCAGTTGATGAGGTCGTCCAAACAGCCCACCAATACTTTTGTACCGCTTTCATTGAGCTGCTTGACCATGTTTTCCAAATACTCATTGTTTTTGAAGTCTTCATAAGGAATAGACTTTATGGTTGGTTTCTTTACTTCCATTCCAACGCTCCTTTCTTCCAGGCATACGCCAGACCTAAAACTAATATAACTAAAAAGAAAAGGATGCTAAACAGACCGTACACTCCTAGGTCTTGTACCACTACAGCCCAAGGGAATAAAAATACTGTTTCCACATCGAACATCAGGAAGAGGATAGCAAATAGATAGTAACCTACTTTGAATTGCATCCACGACCGTCCCCGTGTAGGAATACCACATTCGTAGGCTTCTCCCTTTTGTGAGTTGTATGAACGGGGAGAAATGGCACGGGCAATCCCCAATGCTACGGCAACTAATGCGATTGCCGTCAAGATAACGACAACTAATAATGTAAAATACATATCTAAACTTTTTTTGATTAGACAAACGGATAGAAAAATAGTCCTTATAAGACGTTTGTTATAAGGATTTCTACTCAGCGAAATGCTGAAAAAAAAATTAAAAATTAAATGATGATCCGCCGGAGTGCATAGATATAATAATCTACGGCATCAGTGTAAAGCGAATGAAAGGTGTGGCAAACTATATGGTTTGTTTGTAGCTCTTGCTTTTTAAGTTCGCTCAATGCTGTTAAAATGCGGACTATACATTTAAACTTTGATGTGGAAGGGTTGTCAAGTGATATGGCTATTTGTGGCATATCTGCAAAATTGTTGGTAAACAGGAAATCCACTGTTCTTTTGCAAGGGTCTTGTTGTTGCTGGTAACAAGATGTCTGTGGGTGTAGATCTGTCGGTTCAACCGTATAATGATCCTGATCTACTGTTATCGTAAACAGTAGAAATAATAGGATATATACAACGTATCTCAACATATTATTCATCTTGTTACCCTTTTAATGAGGGTGCAAAGATAGCCAATTATTTGAAGCTTCATTGAGATTTTTTGAATTATTTATGTATAAAAATGGTTATAGGAAGTGAATGTCAGTGCTTTTTCCAAAAACTCGGCATAAAGAGCAGAAGTACGGTAAATAACTCCAAACGCCCTATTAGCATCAGTATTGCGCTTGTCCATTTTGCTGCATCCGGCAATCCGCTCCATGAATAGGACGGACCGCATTTTCCAATACCTGGGCCTACATTGCCCAAACTGGAAATGACTACGCTGTAAGCTTCTTCAAATCCTACTCCAAACAGCATAAGAACCAGCCATCCAATAAAAATAATTGCCATATATAGAAAAATGAATGCAAGTACTGCTGACTTGGTTGTTGATGAAACAACTTGGTGGTTGATACGTACAGGAAGTATAGCATTGGGATGAATGATATGTTTGAATTCATTTTTAGAAATACGGCTCATAATGGCTATACGTATACATTTTATTCCTCCTGTAGTGGATCCGGCACAAGCTCCGAACAACATGATGATGCACATTAATGTCCAAAGTACAGGTACCCAGGTCATATAATCTGCAGAAATGAATCCGGTAGTGGTTTGTAAGGAAACAACCTGAAATATGGCTTTACGGAAAGATTCCTCAATACTGAACGGACTGGTGAAAATAAGAGTGACGGTAGTGAAAAGTGTAAAAAATCCCACTGTTCCCAAATACCAGTGGAGTTCTGTGTTTTGGAATAAGCGTTTAAAATTTCCTTTTAAGAATAATAAATATAACAAGGTGAAATTAATGCCCGACAAGAACATGAACAAGGTAATAACATATTCTATATAAGGAGAATTAAAGAATGCAATACTGTTTTGTTTGGTTGAATACCCTCCTGTGGCGGCAGTGGTCAGAGAATGACATACACTGTCGAAAAAGTCCATACCTCCGGCAATCAACAGAATAATCTCGGCAATGGTCAGTCCTAGATAGATAGTCCAGATCCATTTGGCTGTAACACCAATACGCGGATGTACTTTATCATGGGTGGGGCCGGTGGCTTCAGCAGCAAATAATTGTACACTGCCCACTCCGAAGATCGGTAATACGGCAATAGTGAAAAATACAATTCCTAATCCGCCGATCCATTGTGTCATACTTCGCCAGAACAAAAGCCCGTGTGGCAATGACTCTATATTGTTCAAAATACTTGCTCCCGTAGTGGTGAACCCCGACATGGTTTCAAAGAAAGCGTCCGTTATACAGGGAATATATCCGCTCAGATAGAATGGAAGCATACCGAATAAAGAAAAAAAGACCCATGCGAAAGTTACAATAACATATCCGTCACGGCGACTGATCTTCTTTTCTGCATTTTTGCCGGTCAGAGAGGCTATGATGCCTGCCCCTACTGTAATTGCTGTAGAAGTTAGGAAAGCGGAAAGATCCGATTCATTATAATAAACAGCAAGAAAGGAGCATAGAATAAGGAAGCCTGCTTCTATGAAGAATAGAGAACCCATAATCCGGGCTATCATTTTTGTGTTTATCATCAATTGAAGAATTTTTCTATTTTCTTAATCATCATCCCTAAACAGAATACCACAACATGGTCATTGGGCTGAATAACAGTATTACCTGTTACCAATATACCTTCGCCATTGCGGATGAGTCCGCCGATGGTTGCCCCTTTGGGTAATCCGGCGTCTTTGACAGCGCATTTGGTAATACGGGAACCATTTTTGACTGTGAATTCAGCCACATCAGCATTAGCGAAGGTCAGACATTTTACATTAGAAACATCGGCGTCCAGCATCATTTGGTAAATATGGCTGGCGGCAATCATCTTTTTATTGATAACCGTACCGATATCCAAGCTTTCTGCCATACTGATATAATCAATATTTTCTACTTCCGCCACAGTCTTGGTTACTCCCATGCGTTTAGCGGCAAGACAGGCCAGAATATTGGTCTCAGAATTGTCTGTCAAAGCGACAAAAGCCTCGGTATTCCTTAATCCTTCTTCCATGAGTAAATCCATATCCCGCCCATCTCCGTTGATAATCATTACTTTTTCGTCCACAGCTTCAGTAAGTCGGTTGCATCTGTTGATGTCATTCTCAATAATCTTGACCTGCATATAATCTGGTACGTATTGTGTGGTGCGTACAGCGATTCGGCTGCCGCCCATAATCATTACATTGCGTACATCGGGATAAGTTTCTTTTCCTGCTATTTTACGGATATAAGGAATGTATTTCTTTGTTGTGGTGAAATAAACAATATCATGCAATTTGATAGCATCGTCTCCACGGGGGATGATTGTTTCATTTCCCCGCTTAATAGCTACAATATGGAATGGAATATTACGTCCTCCCAGTTCATGAAGGGGAACGTTCAGAATTTCTGCCGTTTCTCGCATTTTGGTACCTATCAGGACTAGTGCACCGCCGCAAAACTCCCACCACTGACGTATCCAGCTCATTTTGATGGCATCTACTATATCTTTAGCAGCCAGCATTTCCGGATAAATCAGTGAGTGTACTCCTAGTTGGGAAAAGAATTCTTTATGTTTAGGAAGTAGATATTCGTAATTGTCAATCCGGGCTACAGTCTTTTTAGCTCCCATATTAGTAGCCAACATGCAGGCCGTCATATTGCGGCTTTCTTCTGGCATGACCCCGATAAATAAATCTGCGCCTGCCACTCCTGCATTTTTAAGGCCGGAAATGGAAGTGGGGGATGCATTGACAGTCATTAAGTCGAAGTTGGAATCAAGTTTGCTCAACTTTTCTTCGTTTTCATCCATCAAAATGATGTCTTGCTTTTCATCCGATAATAATTTCGCCAAATGGGTGCCTACTGCTCCTGCTCCTGCAATAATGATTTTCATTGTTCGTCTCTCTTAGAATGATATCAAAATTTTGTAAATACCTTCTTCGTCCATGCCGCAAATATGATATAGTTCTTTTACTGAACCATGCTGGACAAATAGATCCGGTAATCCGACACGTTTTACTTGTGGATTGTACTCATTATCTGCCATAAATTCCAGTATGGCACTGCCCATTCCACCTTTTAGCACACCATCTTCAATAGTGACCACTTGCTTGAATCTCTTGCCTATTTCGTGTAACATACTTTCATCTAACGGCTTCAAGAAACGCAAATCATAATGGGCAATGCTTTTTCCTGTTTCCTGTTCGGCATGTGTGATAGCCTTTTCTGCTTGAACACCAATGGGACCCAGTGTAATGACCGCTATGTCTTTTCCTTCTTTTAATTTTCTTCCTTTTCCTATCTCAATCTCTTGCATTGGGCATTTCCAGTCTACCAATGACCCTCTTCCGCGTGGATAACGGATGACAAAAGGACCTTTATTGGGTAACTGGGCGGTATACATCAAACAACGTAGTTCATGTTCGTTGTAAGGGGAGGCTACAATGAGATTGGGTATCGGTCTCATATAAGCCAGATCGAATGCTCCGTGATGAGTAGGACCGTCTTCCCCTACTAATCCAGCGCGGTCTAGGCATAATACTACATTGAGTTTTTGTATCGCTATATCGTGAATCACATTGTCATAGGCACGTTGCATGAAGGACGAATAGATATTGCAGAAAGGTAATAGGCCATCTTTTGCCATTCCTCCTGAAAAAGTAACGGCATGTCCTTCGGCAATTCCCACATCAAAACCTCTTTCGGGCATGGCTTTCATTAATATGTTCATGGAGCATCCTGAAGGCATTGCGGGAGTAACTCCTACGATTTTATCGTTTGTTTGGGCTAGTTCCAATAGGGTATTTCCAAAAACATCCTGAAACAAAGGGGGCATTCCTTTGGTATCGACAACGATACGCTCTCCGGTTTCTTTGTCGAATATGCCTGGAGCATGCCAGATGGTGGCAGCTTTTTCTGCCGGACCGAAACCTTTTCCTTTGGTGGTATGTATATGGAGTAGTTTAGGTCCTTGCATATCTTTAATCTCTTTTAATACACGTGCCAAATTGTTGACATCGTGTCCATCAATAGGTCCGAAATAACGGATATTCATGCCTTCAAATACATTTTGCTGTTGTACCAGCATGGATTTCAGGCTGTTGTTAAATCGTATCAGGCTTTTCCGGCGTTCTTCATTCAGGATACCCCATCGATGGAACATTTGTGATATTTTATAGCGTATCCGGTTGTATCCTTCAGACATTTGCAGGTTCAACAGATATTGTTTCATACCTCCTACACTACGGTCTATAGCCATATTGTTGTCATTCAGGATAATCAGCAGGTTATTAGGAGTTGACGAGGCATTGTTCAGTCCTTCGAAAGCTAGTCCGCCACTCATGGAACCGTCACCAATTACGGCAACGACATGCCGGTTGTTCTCTCCGTGTTTTTTGGCTGCTACAGCCATACCCAAAGCTGCGGAAATAGAATTTGACGCATGCCCGCAAGTAAATGTGTCATATTCACTTTCGGATGGAGAAGGGAAAGGACGTATGCCATTTAGTTTACGGTTGGTGCAGAACGCATCCCGGCGTCCGGTTAAAATTTTATGCCCGTAAGCTTGATGCCCTACATCCCATACAATGCGGTCATAGGGCGTGTTGAATACATAATGTAAGGCGACGGTCAGTTCTATTACGCCCAAACTGGAACCGAAATGCCCCGGATTACATGAGAGCTCATCTATAATCTTTTGCCTTAGCTCTTTACACACTTCGGGCAGTTTGTCTGCGCTTAAATGACGCAAATCGTCCGGAGTATCTATGCTTTGCAGCAAGTTATATAAATTATCCTGTTCCATTCTTATGATATGATAAATATCGTGCAAAAATAGCATAAATATGTGTATTATGATTACATTTGCCCTTAAATTTTAAAAGCTTTTCTTATCGTATGAATTTCAGAACGCAAGTAGAATTACCTAAAAGGGAAGCAGAAATCCGACATTCGGATCGAATCATGCTATTTGGTTCTTGTTTTGCGGAAAATATCGGAAATTTGTTGTTAACAAATAAGTTCCGTTGTGATGTAAATCCTTTTGGAATTCTCTATAATCCTTTATCTGTTGTGGAAGCTCTTTGGCAAATTCTATCCCATCAAACATATATGGAAGAGGATTTGTTCTATGCCGGAGGCTGTTGGCACAGTTGGATGCATCATAGTGTTTTTTCAGCCTCTACGGCAGCATCTTGTTTATCTTCTATAAATACTCGGCTGGCACAGGCTTCAGCCGGACTTCCTCAGCTTGATTGGCTGGTTATTACTTGGGGGACTGCTTTTGCTTATTGGCTGAAAGAAAGGACCATGGTGGTAGGAAATTGCCATAAACAGCCCGACAGCCTTTTTACCCGACAACTTCTTACAGTAGAGGAAATTGTCACTGAATGGGAATGTGTGTTGGTGGAATTGAGAAAAGTAAATCCGTCCTTGAAGATACTTTTCACTGTCAGCCCCATACGGCATAGCAAAGATGGTATGCATGGTAATCAGATAAGTAAGTCCACTTTGCTCCTCGCAGCGGATGAATTGTGCCGCCGCTGGTCTGATTGTTACTATTTCCCTTCTTATGAAATCATGATGGATGAACTTCGTGATTATCGTTTTTATGCAGATGACATGTTGCATCCCTCTCCTGTAGCTGTATCTTATCTATGGGAATGTTTTACAGAATGTTATTTTAGTAAAGAAACGGATAGAATAATGAAAGAGTGGGAGGATATCCGGAAGGCTTTAGCTCACAAACCGTTTAATGCCCAATCTGAAACATATCGTAAATTTTTAACTCAAATAGTGTTAAAGATAGAGCGACTTAAAGAAAAGTTCCCGTATTTTGACCTTCAAAAAGAATTAGAACAATGTCAAGCTCGATTGAAAATATAGAAAAAGTTCTGGGAGCAAAGCGGTTTGGAAACCGTAGTGCACAGATTGATTGGATTTTAACTGATAGCCGTTCATTGTGTTTTCCGGAAGAAACATTATTTTTTGCTTTAAAAACCAAACGGAATGACGGGCATAAATATCTTTCGGAATTGTATGAACGTGGAGTCCGTAACTTTGTAGTGGGTGAATTGCCGGCTGATATGCAATCTTTTCAAGATGCGAATTTCCTGCAGTTGACCAATCCTCTGAAAGGATTACAGAAATTGGCGGAAAAACATCGGGAGCAGTTTCAGATTCCGGTTATAGGAATTACGGGAAGTAATGGAAAAACCATTGTGAAGGAATGGTTATATCAATTGCTTAGTCCAGATCGTGTGGTAACCCGTTCGCCACGTAGCTATAACTCACAGATAGGTGTGCCACTTTCGGTGTGGTTGATGAATGAGCACACTGAGTTGGCTATTTTTGAAGCGGGTATTTCCGAAATGGGTGAAATGGAGGCGTTGCAGACTATCATTAAACCTACTGTGGGTATTTTGACTAATATTGGTGGTGCGCATCAAGAGAATTTTTTCTCTTTACAGGATAAATGTATGGAGAAACTTACTTTGTTCAAAGACTGTGACGTTATTGTTTATGATGGCGATAACGAATTGATAAGTTCGTGTGTGGCAAAATCTCTTTTTGCCTCGCGTGAGATTGCTTGGTCGAAAAAGGACAATGAACGTCCGTTGTTTATTGAGTCCATTCAAAAAGGAGAACATGCTACCACTATTAAATACCGTTATCTGGGGATGCCGAATGAATTTAGTATTCCTTTTATAGATGACGCTTCTATTGAGAATTCGTTGCATTGTCTGGCTGTGGCTTTGTATATGATGGTTCCCCCTGAACAAATAACCGAGCGCATGGCGCGTTTGGAACAGATTGCTATGCGTCTGGAGGTAAAAGAAGGCAAGAATGGCTGTGTGTTGATCAATGATAGTTATAATTCAGATTTGGCTTCTTTGGATATTGCTCTTGACTTTATGTCGCGTCGTTCTGATGATAAAGGGAAAAAACGGACACTTATCCTCTCGGATATGCTTGAAACAGGACAGAGCAGCAAACTACTTTATCGTCAGGTTGCCGAATTGGTACATAGCCGGGGAGTAGAGAAGATTGTCGGGGTAGGAGAGGAAATTCGGACTGCTGCTGCCCGTTTTGAGATAGAAAAGTATTTTTTTCGTACTACAGAAGAATTATTGGAATCGGATTTGCTGGCCGGGCTGCGTAATGAGGTGATTTTGGTAAAAGGTTCGCGTGCTTTTCATTTTGACCGGATTTCAGATCGTTTGGAACTGAAAGTGCATGAAACCATTTTGGAGATCAATTTGAATGCTTTGGTTGATAACTTGAATTATTATCGCAGCAAACTGAAACCGGAAACAAAAATGGTATGTATGGTGAAGGCTTCTGCATACGGTGCCGGTTCATACGAGATAGCTAAAACACTGCAAGATCACCGTGTGGATTACTTGGCGGTAGCTGTGGCTGATGAAGGTTCGGATTTGCGGAAAGCGGGAATCACCTGTTCCATTATGATTATGAATCCTGAGTTGACAGCATTCAAGACCATGTTTGATTATAAATTGGAACCCGAGGTTTACAGTTTTCATTTATTGAATGAACTGATTAAAGCTGCTGAGAAAGAAGGCGTAACGAATTTCCCCATTCATATTAAATTGGATACGGGGATGCACCGTTTGGGTTTTGCACCCGAAGAGATTCCAGAACTGATAGACCGTCTGAAGAAGCAGACAGCTGTTATTCCACGTTCTGTATTCTCTCATTTGGTAGGCAGTGACGGGGCTCAGTTTGATTCGTTTACGCGCAGACAGATAGAAATGTTTGAAGCTGCTTCTGAATGTTTGCAGGAGGCTTTTCAGCATAAGATATTGCGTCATATCTGTAATACAGCCGGGATAGAACGCTATCCGGGTGCTCAGTTCGATATGGTGCGTTTGGGAATCGGTCTTTATGGAATTGATCCGTTTACCTATCAGATTATCAATAATGTAAGTACATTAAAAACCACTATTCTTCAGATTCATGAGGTTCCTAAGGAAGAAACAGTGGGGTATAGTCGTAAAGGACATTTGGAAAGGGATTCCCGTATTGCCGCTATTCCTATCGGCTATGCCGACGGACTGAACCGACGTTTGGGAAATGGACATGCCTATTGTTTGGTGAATGGGCAGAAAGCGTCATACGTGGGTAATATCTGTATGGATGTGTGCATGATTGATGTGACGGATATTGATTGTAAGGAAGGGGATAAAGCTATCATCTTCGGAGATGATTTACCGGTCACTATTCTGTCAGAGATTCTGGAAACTATTCCATACGAGATCTTGACCAGTGTGTCTAATAGGGTAAAACGAGTTTATTACCAGAATTAACGAAAAAAAGAACGAAAGAAAAAGACATGAAAAGGATGAACATACGTTACTTTTGCGTATCTTTAGGAAGTTACTAAAAATAGATAGCTATGAAACGTATATTCTTCCTTTTGTTATGTTTTTGTTTCTCGGTGTTGTCATTTGCCCAGAGAACGAATGAGGCTAAGCAGTTGACCAAACAGGACTCTTTGCGTTTGCAGCAACTATTGAGCGGTCAAGTCGAAATTGTGATAGATGATGAAACACAGAAAGAAATTGACAGATTGTTCAATCCTGAAAAGTGGAAAATGAAATCAACTCCCTTCCCTAAAAAAAACATGAAGTTTGAAACGGAACTTCCTCGTTATTATATCTCTCAAGTGGATACAATAGATGGTAGAGGGTATATCAGACTATTGCCGTACGGACCGTTTGAAACTCCGGAAGAGGAACAAATTTATGTAGAGATTCCTATCAACAAAGAGTTGCTGGCAGGCTATGATTCTCGTTTGGAACCTGCGCCGGCAGGCAAATTTACTCCTAGTGCTTTGATGGTGGGGGCGGGTATCAGTGCTACGTTTGATGCCGATAAGCTGCTCGGAATCATTTTCAGTAAGAAAATGCGTGCAAAAGCCCGTAATGCCAAAGAGGCTGATGCTTGGAAGAGTTATTGAACTATTGAGTAAAGAAACGAATGCCGGATATATGTGGAATACACCGGAATTTTGTGAATTTCATGTTGAAAAAATAGGAGCCACGTTTGGATAGTGCCAGACGTGGCTTGTGATTAGATCTTGTTGAATTTGATTTATTCAACTGCTGATTTTATTTTATATTATTTATACTTACCTTTTTCCAAATGAAATTGTCAATCATTTCTTTGTCGCATTTCCCGTTTTTAGCTTTAATGTTCAGGTTTTCGAATGTAAAGTTAGTAAGTTGATATTGATCAGACTTTTCTACACTGAAGAAATTATCGCATTTAAAATCAATGTTTCTCATTGTCACATGGTTTGAGTAAGAAATGGGAATGTCTTTTCGATCTTTCAGGTCAAAGAATTGCGTCCAAGGTTTGATATACAGAAAATGATCTGCATCTCCGGTGATATCTTCTACCAGAATATATTCATATTGTTGAGGTGTGTCCGGCCGCATCTTTAACCATAACAAACGATTGGCATTGGTGATGTGAATGCGTCGCAAGATAATATTGCGATTGTGGATGGATTCGCTTCCACAAGTGAGGGCGCCGTGGCAGAAACCGTATGTACAATCTTCTATGATGATGTTGGAATTTCCTCCATTATTCGGGTCTTGGTCTGCCCAAGGGCCTTTGCCGCCTTTTAAAGCTATGGCGTCATCATTGACAGACATATAGCAGTTCTTTACCAGTACATTGCTGCATACATCAATATCAATGGCATCCGTACTTGGAGCCTTTACCGGTCTCTCCGGTGAGAAAATATAGAGGTTCAATATTTTTATGTGATTACATTTATAAAGATGGGTAGTCCAAAAGGGAGAGTTAATGAGGCGTACTCCTGAGAGTTGGACGTTATTGCTATGGGAAATATGAACCAGCCGGGGACGTAATTCATCCATATTGGTACATTGGGGATTGACTTTTCGACGAAGCCAAAATGATTTCCAATATCTTAATCCGTTACCATCAATAGTTCCTTTTCCAGATAACGTAAAGCCATCCACTTTGTCGGCATTGACCAACGCCGCGAAATATTTCAAGCTTTGCCCTTCCATGCGAGTGTCTATGATGGGGAAGTTGCTGATATCATCACTTCCCTTCAACACAGCTCCTTCCTCCAGATGCAGGTGTGTTTTGGGTTTGAAGAACAGCGCTCCGCTTAAATAGGTTCCTTTGGGAATAACGATAACTCCGCCACCATTTTGTGCGGCAGCATCGATGGCAGATTGTATTTTCTCTGTTTGTAACAGGGTACTGTCATTGATGACGCCGTAATCTGTCAGAATGTATTTTTTACCTAATGTGTTTATATCTACTATTTTACTGTCCTTAAACCAATCGGATACAGGTGTGCCGTCCGGAAATTTTTCTTGTGCCAAAGACGGAAGGCATAGAAAGACGGCACATACAAAAGTTATTAATTTCATGATTCTGCTATTAAATTAATCACTATTCACTTGTTTATTGTCGGAAATCAAACATCAAATTAAGGTGTAGTCCTTCATCCCCCGATTTGATACGGATATTACCCGGCTGGCTGTTCGGCCCTTGTTGCTCAATTGGTTTAAAGGAGCAAATAGCCGGGATGTCCAGCAGGAAGGATATATCCCCTTCAGGGAATTTGGGCATGGTGTCTTTTACGCGTCCTTTCGGTTCTTCGGGAGTGAACACATGGAAGAAGATACCGTCATTCCGGGAATAAATGGTGAACGGTGTTGTGTCACTTTCCAAAGTGGCCCAATACATATTGGCATGATATCCTTTAAATTCCGGATAAACCAGATTTTCAAAACTTTCTCCGGTAATGGTATTGTTATACTCTTTGTGCCATACTCCATAATTCGTTCCCGGAATCCGGTTTTTCCAGACACGGTATGGACCGCGGCCCATCCATTTCATGCCGGAGCAATTCTTTTCAGGATAAGAGAAAGTCAGACCGAGATTGAATACTTTGGAGTCCATGAAAGCATCATCAAATCCACCTCCGCCGGAAGCCCGGTTCAGCAGAATGGCATCCATATAGAGTAGTCCTTTGTCCGTAAGACGCCATACGATGGAGTCGGCGGCACCTTTGTATTTGGCACAGTAAACAGCCCCCTCGTTGCTGTTGCGGACATAGCTCAATGTTGGTTCGTAGCGCATTTTCATGCCCACTGCCACAGGGCCGTCTTTGAATGGAACTTCTGTTCCTCCTGATGTGATACGGCTGATCATGCCGGTAGCCGGGTTAAAAGTGACGGTTACACGGTCGCTTTTCAGTTCGATGGTGGTAGCGGTTTGAGTGGCGGTTGCCGGCTGTACCGTTTCCAGAGTCATCGGAGTCTGTGCCATTTTATGATCAAAGTATTGTTTTGCCAGTCGGATAGGATAGGTCCAGTTACAGATACTTTTCCCCTCTTTGTCAAAAGCCTCTAACTCCAGTACATCACCTTCCCGGAAAGAAGCAGGAAGAGTGAAGCGGGCTTTTCCAGTTTCACCCGGTGTGATGGCAGGCAGTTGTACATGGCCTTCTGCGATAACTTTACCGCTTTCCATTGCATCTTTCAAAGGTGTTTCGCAAGTACGTATTTTGTAAGTCATGCGACATTTGTCCAAGTTAGTATAAGTATATTCATTAGTAACCAGGAAGCTGCCGTCAAAGTGGTCAGTAATCAGCAGCGGTTTTAACTGGATGGGCGACCATTGTGCGCGGATAGCATAGTAACTTCCTTCTTTTTCTCTACGCGGACCTACTACCCCGTCAGGAGCATTGGATTTATCTGAATCCAATATGCCTCCTTTATCAGAACGTTTGGGAGCTTCGTCACAGAATACCCAGATAAAGCCTCCGGCAAACATGGGGTTCGTGCACCAACGATCCCAAAAGTCACGTAGTCCGGCACCACCTCCCTGATCATACATGGCATGCATGAATTCGGTAGGCATAAATACTTTATAGCCGTTGGTAAAACGTGCCACTCCGGTCAGATAAGTGGGATAATGGTGGGTGTCCAGATCATTGAAATCGGCCCAAGGATGTACCATGTGGCGTTTCTGTAATTTATCGTATTTGGCGAATAAAGGATCAAGATTATAATTCCATCCTCCTTCGTTGCCATTACTCCAAATAATGATGGAAGGATGATTCACATCGCGTTCTATCATTTCTTTGACTAATTTAGGACCTACTTTTGAATCGTATCCGTTTTGCCATCCTGCCAGTTCATCCATATAGACAATTCCTAATGAATCACACATATCCAGGAAATGTTCATCAGGCGGATAATGTGAACGGACTGCATTCATATTCATCTCTTTTACCAGCAAGGCATCCTGACGGCTCATAGCTGCACTGGTAGCACGACCTCCATCTACGGAAAAAGAATGGCGGTTGACACCTTTCACCACGAGTTTGGTGCCATTCAGATAAACTCCGTCTTGTGGAAAGAATTCAATGGTGCGGAAACCTATCCGCGTTTCACGGCTTTGCACCGTTTTCCCTTCGGGGTCTTTCAGTTCCAATCTGGCTACGTACAGATTGGGGTCCTCTGTAGACCAAGGTTGGATGTTCATCCAGTTCCCTTCCACCAACTGTTCCTTGTTCGAATCCTTAATCTGATGAGAAATGCTAGATTTGTTTTCTTGAGTGTATATGTCTTTTCCATCCTTTAATGAACGGACGGAAACAGACAATTCATATCCTTTGGCATCTCCTTCCATTTCTATTGCCGCTTGCAATTTTCCATGCTGATCGGCGTTCAGAATAAAATGTCGCATGTGGACTGCCGGGACAACTTCCAGCCATACAGGTCTGTAAATACCACCATACAGCCACCAGTCGGCTTTACGTTCGGCTGCATTGATGGATTTGTTGGCTGATTCTTTAGCTATCTTTACTTCAAGCAGGTTCTTTTTGCCGGGCTTCAATAAATCGGTGATATCATAACTGAAGCGGTAGAATCCTCCCTGATGCATCTCGCCTGCGGGTTTTCCATTGATGAAAACTTCCGTGTCGGTCATCACTCCGTCAAAGAATATTTTTATCCGCTCACCGGAAGTTGTTGCCGGGGATTCAAATTTATATCGATAAATGCCCGTTTCGTCGCTTGGCCTTTCACCTTTTATAGTGTACCAACGACCGTAAGTATATTCTCCGAATCCTTGCAGTTCCCAGTTGCAGGGTACTTCGATCTTTTTCCATTTTCCACTGTTTTGTCCTCCTGAACAAAAGAACTCCCAAGTCCTGGTGTCGTCAATACCGGTTCCCGATAAATAGATACGTTCGGGGTGCGGAGCTTGTGCCTGCACAGTTGGTCCACTCCACAGGGCAGCTATTACTAAAGCTGTCAGTTTGGTCCATTTGTTTTTCATAATACCATTGAATACTGTTTTCATGATACAAAAATAAGGCGGGATAACCCGCCTTACAATGGAAAATCATACATTATGATGAAAAATGATACAGTTATAGGGAATTAATATGCCGATAGAATTATTTTATTTCTATTCTCATGGGAGATTCCTTTTTATATTCAACCTTTTCCTGATTGGCATTTATGTTCTTGAAAATAATGTTTTTGGATTTCTTACCTTCTACATTCACCCTAATTTCTTCACTAGGGAGTTTGAAATGTATATCCTCGAACAGGATGTCTTTTCCATCCAATATGTGAATGTCATTATGCAGCGATTCTATCGTCAGCTTCCGCATCGTAAATCCGGCGGCATCATTCAGGGCGCCGATTAATTTCTTGCATTTGATCTCTCCATTTTCTATCACTACCTGGTTGAAAGGTATTTCAGGAATACCATTGGCGGTAAAGAACTGGTCGGCTGATTCTACAATGAAATCTTTGATCAGGATATTCTTTACATCAGGTGTCAGCCGGTTTACTTTTCTTGCCGGATAGCGTGCGGCCAGTTCGCCCATATAATAAGCACTGCCCAACAAATCCCAAGTAAAGGCTTTTCCTACATTGATCATGCGCAGTCTCTCATAGTAAGTGTTGTCACTGCCTCCTCCACGGTTGCGTCGCGTTTTGAAACGGATGCCGGTACGAGTGCCGTCAAATACACAATCGTGTACATACAGATTCTTGATCACTCCGGCTGTTTCACTACCACAAGTAATCCCGCCATGTCCATGCTGGGCCAGCGAGTAGCGGATAATTACGTTTTCTGTAGGTTTGCCTACACGTAATCCGTCTTCTGCTCTACCGGCTTTCAGGGTAAAGCAATCATCACCGCAGTTCAGCGTGCAGTATTCAATTAATACATTTTTACAAGATTCTATATCAATACCGTCTCCGCTGGGCACCTTGGTGGAATTAACGGTAATGCCTCTTATAATTACATTCTCGCAATAAATGGGTACCACATTCCATAAGGTGCTTCTTTCCATCGTGATCCCTTCTATTAATACATTGGTACAGTTGATAGGAGAGATTGTTTTAGGACGATAGAAAGTCCTGCCTTCCATACCGTCATAGATACGTTGTTCTATAGGCATGTCCCACGGGACATCTTTTTCTACCACTGAAGCACCGTTAGGACGTTTTCTGATTTCAGCATCCATAGATGGTCCGTAAATGGTTCCTTCTCCTGTAATGGCGATGTTGTTTTCCCCATTGGCGTAAATAAAGGCGGCCGGCCCCATTATTTCTACCCCTTCATGGCGTGTGAAAACCGCCGGTAGATAATCTTCCGCACGACCGGAAAACTCTATTTCGGCTCCTTTGGCTAAATGTAGATTAACATTACTTTTCAGTACAATACGGGCCGATTTCCATTTTCCCTCAGGAATGACGACTGTTCCTCCTCCTTGTTTGCTGACTTCAGCAATCGTCCGGTTCACTAAATCTGTAATAGGGGCATCTTCTGTCATTCCTTTGTTTTTCATATTGACGATGAAATCGGGAAAAACGGGACGCTTCGGCTGAGGCATATTGAAATATGCATTCTTGATCGGAACGATATTCCGGGGCATTGCTTGTGCACCGACTTCATTTAAATAGGGGATAGCTGGTTTCAGTTCTGCTGTCAGCTTATCCAATACTTCCGGATTTAATTTTACTTTTACCATTCCGATGGGGTGGAAGCGCGTATCATCCCAAGCTGTATAAACAATGGTATATACATTATCTCCTTCGGGTATCAGGCAAAGCGGAGTCCTCATGACAGTCCACCATTTTTTAACTTTGGTATCTATGGCGATATAACGTGCTTTGCTCCAGTTTTTTCCGTCTATGGATAAAGTGTATCCCATTCTGTTGGGTAAGTTTAAATAGTTCGGCCCGCCGTCAAACATCGCTATGTAGGTTCCGTTGGGTAATTTGGATACGATAGGATTCTCTACAAACTGCGGGTGAATGGAAGTTATCGGATTGATTTCCTCACCCATACGTTTCCATGGTCCTTCCAACGTTTCTGATTCGGCCAGTCCCACAGCCCATACCTTGCGCTTTTCCCCTCCTTTCAAGGGATAATCTGCACGGGTTTCGTAAGGATAAGCTCCACTGATAAACGCATTCCAGCCTTTATCCACTTTATATGGGAAGAAAGAAGCGACCCCTTGCCGTCCTTCCCAAAGTTGGGAGTCCAGTCCCGGTTCTATAATGATTCCCATATCTCGGTAAGGACCGCCTATTCCTTCTAGACCTTCCTTTTCGGATTCACATCTCCAGATGCGGCCGAAAGAATGATTGGGTGCAATTTCTTTATCTGTGGTGTAGGCCAGATAAAATCCGTACCATCGGTTGTTTTCCTCGCTGAATACAGGCATATAAGACCAGATGGCGGAACGGCGGTCATTCATGGGATTGTCTTCATGTACCAATGCATAGACACCGCTTGATTCCAATATAGTGGATTGGCGTGTCCAGTGAACACCATCAGTGCTGGTCCAGTGTCCTATACGTGTCTTTACTCTGTCGTGATAGGCAGGCATCCCTTTCACACCGGCGCGTTCGGTAGGAAACATGTGATAAGTACCTTTTATTTTTACGATAGAGCCTCCTTCAAATCCTCCTTGAATCCCTTCTGTACCTGGCATTCCTGCGTTGATAACGGGGGCTTCAGGTCCTCCGATAACAGTAAATAAAGATTCTCCTTCGGTGATTCCATCGATATGGAATGATATACTATCTGTTTTATCAGTCGTTTTGATACTTTTGCTTTCCATCTTTTGAGCGATGGCTTGCGTACCCGCCAGACATAATCCGATACACAGTCCCCAAAAAGCGTTTCTTGTCATACTTAGTCTTTTAAAAGTTAAATGGCCTCCATTTTACGGCTTATAAGTAATGACGTTTGTAGATAGGATTTGTAACCATCGGATTTGTTCTTATTTTTATGAAGCAGATCGATGTTTTCTTGTTTGTCTGTAAATAGAAGAAAAAGGTTATTTTTATAGGTGTTAAATCAAAATATGATGTATATTTGAAAGCGAAATAATCAAATACCTATGAAGAAGTATATTATAACTCTGCTGTTTTGTACGTTATTTTGTCATTTAGGCATTGCTCAAGGTTTGAAATCAGTTTCTATCTTGGGAGATTCTTATTCCACTTTCGAAGGATATGTTCAACCCGATACTAATTTTGTATGGTATCTGAAGACACCTCCTGAAGGGAGAAAGACGGATATGGTTTCTGTACGTAATACTTGGTGGCATCAGTTTATTAAGGAGAACAACTACCGTCTTTGTGTGAATAATTCGTTTTCCGGTGCTACTATTTGCCATACCGGTTATCGTTCGGAGGATTATAGCGACCGTTCTTTTATCACCCGGATGAAGGCGTTGGGCTGTCCTGATATTATTTTTATTTTTGGCGCGACTAATGATTATTGGGCGAAATCACCTTTAGGAGAGTATCAGTATGCGGATTGGTCCAAAAAAGATTTATATTCTTTCCGCCCTGCTATGGCTTATATGCTGGATACAATGATTGATTATTATCCTAATGTGGAGATTTATTTTCTATTGAATGATGGTTTGGGAGAGGAAATCAGTGAATCGGTCAGAACGATTTGCAAACATTATCAGATAGATTGCATTGAACTGAAAGGGCTTGATAAAATGAGCGGACATCCTTCGGTGAAAGGGATGAAGCAGATTAGTGAGCAGGTGAAGGCGTATATGAATTCCCGGCATAATTGAGTATGACGGTTTATGTAGTGATTATTTTAGAGGAATAATGATAAACAGTTTCCGATGATATTTTAGTGAAAGATATACTGGTTGAAGTATATTCTCTCACTAAAATATGCCTATCACTTCTTATTTTACAAAAAACAATCGTCAAATGTCTTTCAGTTATAATCTAATCTCGGTGGTTAGAGCAGGTAAACCAGAAAGTTTTTTCATTGTGATTTCATTAAAGTTTCTTTTTTAGCCTTTAAAAATGAAGAGAGCTTATTTATTTCGCTTCTATACTTTCGTTCGTTGACCCTGTTCTTATTTTCTTCTGGATCTATGTGATGGTCAAACAACATTCGGGAATGAATCTTTTCTTTTTGTTTCCATTCCGCATAGTTGTATCTATTGCTAACAGCATTGTCTCCCCCTTCCCATTGGATATATACTTGGTCTTTTATTTTTGCTTTTAAATTTGTTAAAATAGGAACAAAACTAGTGCCATTTAATTGATTCTTTGGTATGGGCAAATGACAAAGTTCACATAGTGTTGGATATAAATCTACGAATTCTACCATGGACTTAGTTTTTCCTTTTTTCAATCCGGGAACACGTACAATTAAAGGAACGTGAGTAGAACGATCCATTAAATTATGCTTACCGAGAAAGTTGTGTTCCCCTAGATGCCAGCCATGGTCTCCTAGTAATACAACGATGGTATTATTTGCTAAACCTAGCTCATCCAGGGCATCCAGCACTTTTCCTATTTGGGCGTCAACATAGCTTAAACAGGCATAATATCCGTGTTTGGCTTCTTTCTGAAAATAGATATCATCTGCTGTGGTAGTACGTGCGTAAGCATAGATTTCTCCAGAGTTTTTAACTTCATCCGGCAAGCCTGCAGGGCGAAAACGATTATTGGCAACTGGAATTTTCTCTCGGTCATATAAATCCCAATATTTTTTAGGGGCATTAAAAGGTAAATGTGGCTTCCAAAATCCACATGCCATAAAGAAAGGTTTTCCTTGTTCTTTTAAACGTTTTAAGTCTGCAATGGCTTTTAATGCCAGTTTTCCGTCATCATAAGCGGTGTCAGGTACTTCAGCCCACTCACAAAAAGGTCCTCGCATTGTTTTGGGATTGATAGTTCGTGCGGAGGCTTCATTCATCCATAATTCCCATTTATTGTATTCTGCCCAATATACATCATATCCGTCGGGATGTTTACGGTAAGGAGGTTCACTCCATGAATTAGCATGATCTGAAAGATGGTGGAAAACCTTGCCGTTTGAGATTGTGTAATAGCCATGTGATGTAAACCATCTTGATATCGGAATTGCGGTTGGGCAATCTTTGCTGGCATAAGCGGAATAGTTGACAAAGCGATCTGGATAGTGTGGATACACTCCTGTCAATAAACTGGCGCGTGAAGCTCCACTTACTGGGATATTACAGTAAGCGTTCTGAAATAATAACCCGCTGGCGGCAAAACGATCGATATTGGGGGTCTTTACTTCTTTTACTCCATAGCATCCTAACTCAGGGCGCATATCGTCTGCCATCAAGAATAGAACGTTCATTTTCTCTGTCTGTGAAAATACAGACAGAGAAGAGAAGGCAAGCATTGAAATGCTTGAAAACAAAGTATATTTTAACTGCATAATTTTATTTATTGTTTTCCCATCCAGGATTTTGTTCTAGAGCAGGATTGAGTGCCAATTGATTTAGAGGAATTGGATTTAGATAGTAATGTTCCAACCATCCTAGGGGTTTCTCAAAATAATATACATATCCTTCATTGTTGGAGGGACCATTCATAACTTTTACATTAAATTCACTTGCATTTTTTAAATAGACCCCAGTAGGTTGTTTGTCTACGTAATGTCCTTTTTTCCAGCGGCGTAAATCGTCCAAACGAGTTCCTTCACCCATTAATTCAACGCGGCGTTCACGGCGGATTTCCCATAGTAACGGATTTACATCTTGATCTCTGTCAGGATCAAAATCTGTGGTAATATCTGTCAAGACCATATCGGCCACGTGAGCACGTTTTCTCAGTTTATTAATAGTTTCATCTGCTATAGATTGATCGAATTGCCCTAGTTCATACATTGCTTCGGCATAATTCAACAGTATCTCACCGAGTCTGAATAGGGGAGCGTCTGTAGTACAAACTCCATTGGCAGTGCTGGCATCGGTATGAGTATTATAGTATTTCCATACCCAGAAACCCATTTGGCTGGCATTCCATCCCTGTCCCCAATTGACATTTTTGAAATGAGGTTGCCCTTTGGTTATAAAACCTTTGGAATTAGATGTCGGCAACCGGTGATAAGTTTCTTTAGAAATTGTTGCCATCAAGTCAATATATTCACGTTCAGAGGGATTGTCTGTGAACTTCCATTGAGTGGTAGAGGCACTTGCTAGACTTACCATATAGGGAGGACATACTGTGTGATATAAACGATAATCCCGGTTGCGGAACTGTGCATATACATCTTTATCACCTCCGTATGTGGAACTGTTTTTGATAGGATGTCCGTCACTGCACAAATAACTGTCTACAGCATCTTTGGTTGCTTCTATTTGTGATTCGCCGGTTCTTACCATACGTGTGAGCCCATGGCATAGCTGGCTGGTAGCATACTCTTTGTATAGAATAATTCCATTTATGCCATCTAAAGACTCTGAGTTGAAAAGTTCTTCATAGTTGGGATGTAGGGTAGTATATTTATTCATGACTTCCTTGGAAGCCCGTGTACATTCTTCTAAATAGGTTGTGGCATTTTGTAGGGCATGATATTTTCTCCATGTACCTTCAAATAAACAAAAACGGGAAATTAATGATTGTACTACAGCTCGATTGATCGTATTATTGCCATCTCCGTCTACCTTGATATGTTCTTCTGCATATTTCAAGTTATTCAGAATATTTTGGGCTACAACATCCCGTGGGTCTCTAGGGGAATATAGTTCCTCGCTGTCTTCTGATAAAGCATGTTCTACCCATGGTAAATCTCCATATAGAGATAGCATTTTAAAATATTTATAAGCGCGAAAAAAATATCCAACACTTCTCCAATGTGCTTTTTCTGCATCATTCATGGATGACTGGTCTATATTGTCCAACATTAAATTCACCCGGCGGATATATTCATAGTCCCATGAATCAGAAGACGCAGGTACCTTAGCTTTCTGATACGCCCATTGACTTTCATTGCCTGAGACATGCTTGATCATATTGTCAGCTTCATAATCTCCTTTAAAAATCTCATCAGTTTGTCCTGTTTTATATGCATAGCCGAAAAAGACGTTATACAGTCCCCAAGCGTAAGTCTTGAAGTTTTCATATGATCGGAAAGAGGTTAATTCCGTTTGTTGATCTTTGGGATATACCTCCATAAAATCATTATTTAAACAAGAATTCATCAACAGGAAGAGTCCTACTCCTACTATATATTTTTTCATAATGTCAGCTTTTATTATAAACTTAAATTAATACCAAATGAGAATTGACGCATATAAGGATAAGTAAATCCACGTTGTCCCAAATTGTCTGTTACTACACGTTCAGCATCTATCCCTTTGGGCAGATGATCAAATGTAAAGAGGTTTTCTCCACTAAAAAATACTGATAAGTTAGTAATACCCAGTGGCTTGATCAGTTTTATGGGGAAGGTATATGATAAACTGATATTGCGTATGCTCAAATACGCCCCATTTTGCAAAAAACGGGTTTGTGTTTTTTGATTGGCTTTAGTATTTCCTTCTGCCTTTTCATATAAACGTGGAAAATAACTATTTGTATGTTCTGGAGTCCAGTAATTCAATTGAGAGTCAAACAAAGTTGAGTAAGCATCGTAATGTGGATAGAATAGCTCATTCATAAGCCAAAGATCCCGTTTGCCGACTCCTTGTAAAATAAATGACAATGAAATACCTTTCCATGCTGCGCCACCACGAATTCCGTACTGATATCTGCGAGTATCATTACCGATAATATGAGTATCGCCTGGTTCGTTTGACGTGTTTTTACCATTGTTTATAATACCATTTCCATCAAAATCCACATAAAGTATATCTCCCGGATTGGGATTATAACCTTCCATTTTGGGAATATTGTTTTTTAACTTTCCTTGACTGTCAAAATCTTCGGTAGTATATAAGCGGTCTGTAGTATACCCCCATATTTCACCTAATTCCATTCCTTTTCGGTAAATCAGATTGCCATCCGAATCTTTTCCTAGTAAGCCTACCTCATTGTCGTATTTTGTGATTTTCGTACGCGAGTCATATAGGTTAAAACCTAAATAATATTGCACATTGCCGATACGGTCATTCCAATCCAAGGATATTTCCCAACCTTTGGCGCGTAAATCGGCAGAGTTTTGTAATGGGGCTTTGGCACCCAATACTCCTGGAAGTTCCATACCTGGAGCCAACATTCCTTTTGTATCCCGTTGGTACCAATCAAATACAACATTTAGGCGGTTATTAAACAGCCCTAGGTCAAACCCGAAATCCAAAGTACTAACTTTTTCCCAAGTGAAACTATTGCTGACTAGAGCTGGAGGGGCCAATGTTGTAGTAGCTTGTCCGTTTACAACCCAATTAGCCAATGGAGAATCCATGCCAGGAATAAAAGCATAAGGTTCTATACTTTGATTACCGATATTACCATAAGAACCTCTCAATTTTAAGTTAGAAAGAAAAACTTTACTCCATTCCATAAATTGCTCTTCACTGACACGCCAGCCTATGGAAACAGAAGGAAAGAAGCCGAAACGATTTTCTTTAGGGAATTTCGAAGAACCATCATAACGCCCGTTTGTTTCGAGTAAATATTTACCGGCATAAGAGTAATTTATCCTATAGAATACTCCTCTGACATGGTATTCCTCAAATTCATCACTGTTTTTATAATCTCCTGTAGCTTGTGATAATGAGGGTAAATCTTCGTTAATCATATCTGTGCGTGACGCTTTCATCATCTTATAGGCATTGCTTTCCTGATTGAAACCAGCCATAATTCCAATGTCATGTTTACCTAATGTTTTGTTGTAATTGGCATATACATTAAAAGCATTATAATTGGTCGCCCGATTTTCTATTTCATATTTCGAATTTGAAACAGACTGTTCCTTGCGGAAGTTAGCTCCGTGAGCATAATTAAATTTCTTATCGAAAGTTGTGATTTCTCTAGTCTTTCTATTAAATGTATATTCACCGATTATTTTCAGATCTTTGAACGGAGTAATAGTCAGCTTGCCAAAGATGCGTAAGTCGTTTCTGTCATTTTCTTTAGGTGCTGACAGATTAATGAAATTATGAGGAGTATTGATAGGCAAGATTTCACCGTCTAGTTCCATATTACCTAATGGAAAATAAGATGGAAAGGCTACTGCTGCTCCCCAAATACCATAAGAAGCTGAAGTATAGGGAAGTTCTGAATGTGAATTCGCATATTTGATGTCTAATTCCGGAGTAATCCAGGAATGAATATCGGAACGGATGTAAGATGATATATTATAACGTTTGTATGAGTCTTTATCTGTAACAAGAATTCCGTTTTGATCCACCATCCCAGCTGACATTCTGTAAGATATTGATTTATTACCTCCTCCAACAGAAATATTATGTGTTTGTTGAAAACCTGTTTCCATCATATCGTTTAAGAGATCCGTTTCTTGTAAACTGTATCGAAGTCCGTCTACTACGGCATAACCGTCAGGATAATTGCCTGAATTAGTATCATATTCTTTCAATAACTCCAACCAGGTATCTACATTTTGTCCTGTTTGATATGATACTGTTCCCATATCTTTATAAGCTTGTACTGTTTGTAACGGAGTTGCTTTGTGGGGTAAATTACTAGGCTTACTGAATGAGAAGTTATTAGAGTAGTTGATAGAGAAGCGAGTGTCTTTCATTCCCTTTTTAGTGGTGACTAGGATAACTCCGAATGCAGCGCGTGCACCGTAAATAGCCGATGATGCGGCATCTTTCAATACAGAGATAGATTCAATATCATTAGGATCCAGCATATTTATGTCCATCTCTACATTGTCAACTAATACGAGCGGGGCACCTTCATTGATGCTGTTTACTCCCCGGATATTGAAAGACATTTCAGCACCGGGTTGGCCTGATGTACCTGTTACTTGCAATCCCGGCATTGCTCCCATCAGTACATTACTTACCGAAGTAACAGGCCGATCCCCCAATATTTCATCCATTTTTACACTGCTTACTGCTCCTGTCAGGTTGGCCTTTTTTTGTACACCGTATCCGACCACTACTACTTCTTCTAAAGTTTCAGTATCTTCTTTTAAAACAATATTTAGTTCTTTTTTATTTCCGGTGTTCATTTCCAGTGAGGCATATCCAATGTAGGAAATTTGCAATGTCGCATCGGTTGAGGCATCTAGTACAAACCGTCCGTCTATATCTGTAATCGTGCCTATAGATTGTCCTTTAATTTTTACGTTAGCACCTATAATCGGTTCGCCATTCACATCTTTAATGATGCCGGATATTTTTTTTGTTTCAGATGATTTTACATTGCCGGTTTGCTTGTCCGAAATAACGATTGTTTTAGGTGAAACAATACTATATTCTAGATTTCTGTCTTTTAAAGCTTGATTCAGAACGGTAGTGACCGAAATATTTTCCGCTGATATCGAAATATTTCGGTCAGCATCTAGAACAACACTACGATAAGAAAAACGATAGGGCGTTTGATTCTCGATAATGTTAAAGATCTCTTTTAATGATACATTTTTTACGTTTATCGTTATTAGTTTTTCCTGTGCCATAGATTCGAATGTACAGAAAAGAAGCAATAACGAAAACAAAGTGAACAACTTCAGTTGTGCGTGTTTGTTTTTCATACGATAGTAAATTTTAGATTAATGTTAGGCCCTGTGGGCATTGTCGTAAGTAAAGACAATGTATTTTTATAGAAGTACCGAAGATAAGATATGTTATAAAGCATACAAAACGAAGCCGCTTTCTCTCAATTTAGAAAGAAAGTCGGTTTTGATATTGATTGGATTTGATTCAAATGTCAGTCAAAATAATTTCTTTGCCTTTGATTTGCGCCTTAAGATGATAGGACTTTTCAATTACTTCCAGCACTTCGTTTAAATTGGTAAGAGGTAGTGTACCGGTAAAAGTGTCGGTGGGACAGTTTTTACAGGTGATGTTGATTCGAACATTATAGCTTTGTTCAATAGTATGGATGACTTCAGAGAATTTAGTATTTCTGAATATCATGTTGCCATGTCTCCATGCTGATATTTTTTGGGTGTCCTCTTCTGCAATGATGAAAATATTACCTGTTGATTGGTCTAATATTGCCTTTTGTTTCGGGTGAAGGATTACATTCTTATGACTTTGAGTTGCACCAAGCCATACGCTTCCTTCCTCTAGGGCCAGTTCGGCTGTTTTATGATCCTTTCGTACTAAAAGATTAAAAGTAGTTCCCAGTACCTTTACTTGTAGTCCTTGGGCATCTATGATAAAAGGTACTTCCTTGTTTTTATCGATCTGAAAATAACCTTCTCCATCAAAGCTGATTTTCCTTTCTTTTTTGTTATAGGTTTGGGGGAAGTATGCTAACCTGGATTCTGAATTCAGAGAAACAGCGGTGCCGTCCGGAAGAGTGACACTTGCCCGTTCTCCTCGAGCTGTACAGACAATCATTTCTTTGGTGGCAATTTGTCTGTTCTCATAATACAGATAGCCGGAAAGTATAATGAATACAGGCAATAATATAGTAGCGGCAATCTGGATTATACGACTAAAATCGAAGCCATTGCTTTTTTCTTCTTTTATGGAATTTTCGATCTGTGCCTTTATTTTGTCTATTTGTTTGTCGGGAACGGAAGTGACATCAATTTTTTCATTCATCCAAGTTTGATACATTTCTTCCCCTATTTCATAGTCCGACATGGATTTAATTCTATTTCTGAGTTCCTGTAACTCCGCCGGGGATAGTTCGTCATTCCTATATTTGGTTTCAAGTTTCTTCATTTATTTTTTTCTATTTATGACATCCATTTATGTTGATAGTACCGAATTTTATTTTCTAATTAATAAAAAGTAACATTAGAAGTAACCATATTTTGTTTAATTTCTCCTTTAGGGTCTTAAGTCCTAGTGAAAGCTGGTTTTTTACGGTTTGTTCGCTTAAAGAAAGTTTTTCTGCTATTTCTTTATTGGATAACTGTTTGAACCGGGATAGACGAATTACTTTTTGCTGAGTGTCTGGGAGCTTTTCTATTGTTTTGAGGAATCTGAATAGGAATTCATTATATTCCAGCTTGTAATGAGTGTCCTCGGTTGACAGGGTATCTATATGATAAATGTATTCTTCATATATGGGATGGTTTATTTTCTGACGGTATGCATTGATGAGACGGTGTTTAGCCATAATAAAAAGTAGAGAACGTAATGTTTCATCTTGTCTTATATTTATACGGTTAGACCACAGTTTTACAAAAACTTCTTGTACGATTTCCTCTGATTCTTCGGAAGATTTGGTAAATTGTAAACTATAAGCATACAGGCGTTTGGAGTACATTTGATAAATTTTGTCAAATGCCTTATGCGATCCTTGTTTTAAGTCATGAATCAAGTGTCGTTCTATATTTTCTATGTGCTCTTCCAAGATATATGGTGTTACCTAAATGTGGATTAATCCCATAATATTCGTTTGCAAAGATAATCATTATGTATTTCTCTTGTGTATCTCTAGAACTAATTTTGTATGATATCTGAATATGTCTTTTAATTGTAAGAAATAGGTTCAATAGTAATTTTTTCTTGTTTTAAGACTAATTCTCTTCCTTATATTCAAACCATTGGTATGATGCTTTATTTATCGATTGTTTTCCATTACTTGTCGCATATATTCCGACTCCCGTACCATTAAAGCGGTTGACCTTATTATCCGACACAGCATCTACACTTTGTACCTCTCCCACTTGATAAAGCATATCATTTGACAAACCGGCATAGAATGTTAATGTAGCTCCTTTGGCTACCAAGCGTAATATGACAGATTTTTCCTTCCAAGGCAGTGTCGCAATTATTGTTTTTTTGCCTAGAAGTACTTTTGTCAAACGGATTTCATTCTTTCCCTTCAGTAATGAATAATAGCCTTTAGCTGTACGATACAGAACCAAGCCCGCCCATTCGTTCACCCGACGGGTGGAGAAACTCATTGTCGTGGTGGCAGAAAAATTATGAGAATGTACACGGCGCAGAAGCATGGAGGGACATACCAGACTGTCTGCCATCTCAGGTCGGAGAGACAAAAACAAGTTGCCATCGGCAAAATGATGGAAAGGTTGCTCAGGGATACGCATTGTAGCCCATTCCAGTGATAAAGCAGAACTTTCAAAATCATTCTGTTTATCTGTCTTCGACACCGGCGTCCATGGTAAAGGTGGACATTTCAACCGGTTTCCGATAACACCAATGCCGGGATTGAAGATAGGTTCACCGTTTTGAAAACTCACCTCACAAAGAAAGGTTTCGCGTCCTAAAGGCACCAGTCCTCCTTCCACAATTCGTTTACCGAGAAACACAGCATACCAATCTCCGGTCGGTGTCTGTACCAGATCGGCATGTCCGAGAGACTGCACAGGGTAATCCTTGCCAAGATGGCGGTGTGTCAATACGGGATTGACGGTACAAGGTACATACGGTCCCCAGAGGGATTTAGCAGTGAGGGCGGTAACAGCATGGTTATAATCCGATCCTCCTTCAGCCATCAACAATAGATAGTGGTCCTTTATTTTGTATAAATGAGGTCCTTCGGCGTATTTTGCATTAGCCGCATGGCCATAGGCCAATGTTTTTCGTTCTCCGACCAGACATCTTTTTTGGAGGTCCAGCTCCTGCATCCATACAGCACACTGGGCAGGCCATGCGCTCTTAAAATCCCAGCGATTGCCTGTATAATAACAGCGTCCGTCCTCATCAAAAAAAAGAGAAGGGTCAATGCCGGGAGCATCTTTCAGCCACACCGGATCCGACCAGGGACCGGCCGGATTCTTGGCTGTCATGTAAAAATTGCCACCACAGCCATGAGCTGTGGTGATAAGATAGAATGTTCCATTATGATAACGCAAAGTGGGGGCCCAGATGCCGTCATTATCCGTCATACCGTTAAAGTCGATAGCCTTGGGATTGGTTAATGCATGACCGATAAGCGACCAGTTAGTCAGGTCACGGCTGTGATAAATAGGAAGTCCGGGAAACCATGTGAATGATGAAGTGACTAAATAATAATCTTCTCCTACCCGGCAGATGGAAGGATCTGGATGGAATCCCGTGCGAATGGGATTGGAAATGGAATCCGGAATAATCGTTTCTCCCATCATTCTTGCACACAAAAAAATAGTAACTAACAGTAAAAGTAATCTTTTTATTTTTCTGTTTAGAAATATGAAACTGCGCGTTATTATAATATTTCTCATCGTTATTTAATATATTAGCAATTATTATACTTCAAATTTTCCAGTGTTACATTTCTTCTGTCTTTTGCATGGTTAATTCTGTATCTCAGCCCTTTTGCATAAGATATGGAATAGCTCAAAAGTGATAGACATTGTCTATCGTTACGAAAGTGTCGTCACTTCCATAGATTGTTTTAGTCTTGTCTGTCCATACCGGTCGTATTCCTGTTACTTCAACCTGTAAGGTATAATTTGCCTTCGACATTTTCGGTGTTATAATTCGAATTGCTTTTTCCGGATACTTGCTGTAGAAATCTACCAATGAAGAATATACAGTATCTTTCTCGGCATTTAATACACTTACTTTGGCATATCCGCCATGAGGGTTTGTTTCTCCAACAATAGCGGCATGAGTTCCTTTGAACGCTATCTCCAACACGTCTCCTTTTTGATTGGACTTCCATGCCCCGTACAACTTTTTCCCTTTGTTCAGAGCGTCTGCCGGTTTTAGCTTCCTGATGTCCCATGCTTGCCAATATTCAGGGATGGATATTTTTGTTCCATCCACTTGTAAAGGCATCCATACATAAGTGGCGGCTGAGGCCTGATGCGGATAAGACCAACGATCCCCCATAAACATAGGTATGGTATCATTACCGCATTTCAACGGGAATACAAATGTACTTTGCGAATTGTAGGTCAGCTTGCCTTCCGGGCAGAACAGCCCTTGTTTCGTCCAAGGACCTTCTATCTGGGGAGCCGTAAAATAGAAGTTGTCATTTTTCTCCCAACTGGTCAGGTTTGAGGTAAGCATGAAATAGACACCGTTCTTTTTGAACATGGCCGGTGATTCGCCCATGCCTTTAATGTGGGCCACTTCAGCCTCTATCGAACGGTAATCATCGCTTAACCGATAAACAGGGCCATGATGAATCAGTAAATATCCTTTTCCATCGGTGTCCTGAAAGGTTCCCATATCCCAGCGTTTTACAGGTTGTCCCTTATAGAGTAACGGTCCCTGCAACTGATAGTCACCTGCAATCGTTTTGCAGGTGGCTAAACCGATATAAGGGTCCTTGTATCCCATATCATCGGCATGCATCAGCATGATATACTCGCCCGTCTTAGGGCATTTCATCACTTTTACACGCTCACCTACGCGATTGGGACCGAGGATGCCTTCGGGTTGGACTCTAAGGACAATGTTCTCGAATTTCCAGTTTACAAGGTCATCCGAAGAATAACATGAGAAGCCGGGGAAAGCGTTACTTTTGTCCGATTTCCATTCTCCGAAAAGATAATATCTTCCATTTTCTTCCACAATACAAGCGCCATGTGCATTGACAATATTTCCCTTGTCATCAAACCATGGAATACCGTTGACTACTAAATTGTTTTGAGCTGTAGCTGCTCCTGCTTTCAATAAGAGGAACAACAAGAATAGTAAATATTTCATCATGTTCTTATTGTATATTCATATTTTATTTATTCAATAATGCACTAATGTTCTATCTTGAACATTAATATAAAAATTATAGGTTGGAATCTTTACGCTATCTATTTTTATTATTATGCAAAGATCGTAATATCAAAATAGAGAACAAATGGATTTTGATTTCAATTCCTGTGTTTTTGTACAAAAAACCATATCTTCAATCTGTTTGTTTATAAGTGATAAATAGAAAAAGAGATATTCATAATTTTTTTGAGGATCATTGTGTTTTTGGAAAAACAAATAGTTGGTCAAGAATGACTCCTTTATCTATTGCTTTTACTTGAAGACAATGTTTCTCATTTTGGGAAAGTGGGAGGGTGAAATGTAAGATTGCTTTGTTTCTTAATACATTTTCTTTCCATATTTCACTTCGCCCATATGTTTCGTAATTACTTGCAGGAATCTGCTGCCCGTCAAGTGAAAGCGCAATGCGAATTGACTTTCCTTCAATAGGATGACAAGGAAGTAAATGTACTTCAATCTCTACAGAATCAGTATTTATTGCGTCAAATGTATAGTTTACACTCTTATTTTTCGGGATGGTTATGGCTTTTTCTTCATAACCGAGGCCTTCACAGGGGGAGTAATCCCCATTTGTGCAGTCTGCTCCATTCCATTTGGCAATGTACTTGCGTTCTTTTATTATAGGAGAAGTCGCAGCTTTATGATCTACAGGTTCAAATACTGGTAAACGCCTAGGTTGAAAATCCATCATTCTATGCCATTTACTATTATTATGGAAACCTATATTATAGATACGTGTTAGTGAAGCAATACTATCAAATGCTGCATCACTTTTTGACCATGATTCCAGCCCGTGGCGAGCTTTTTGAGCATAAAGTATTTTTTTATTCATTTCCGCTGATGCCTGCAAAGGGTATTTGACTAATTGGAAATAGGCGTCTTGACGTTCCGGAATAACTTTATTAAAGCAAGTTTCTACCTCATCTTCCAATTTTTGATAGGCCGCTAAACGTGTGTCAATATATTTTTCGCTCCATGGCATATCTTTTATAATACGATAATCGTTGGTGTGATACTCTTCTTCACGAGTATTTCCCATGAATTCCGGCTTGCGGATATATGCTAATCGATAATGTTCTTTCATCAGAGGTAAAAGACGTTTGCCCAACTGGTTACCGAATTCTCTTTGTAGGAAATGGCTGAGATGCTTTGTGATACCCTGTTTTCTGACGGAGTGAATGTCCCAAGCCATATCCATGAATAATTCTATCTGATATTCAGCAGGCTTGATGTCACCTACATTCAATACCCATAATTTTTGTATGCCACTATCATAGGCGGTCGTCATTTGTTGATAGAGTAGTGCGGGTGAGAAAGTACCCAACCATAGATAATCATGTGGGCGTCCCCAATAAGATATGTGGTAATACACACCGTTTCCTCCTTTCCGCTGACGTTCTTCATCCGTAGGAAAATGATGAATATATCCATAGTTGTCATCGCACCACATCAAGCATACATCTTCAGGAACTTCAAGTCCTGCGTCATATATATCCATAACTTCTTTATAAGGAATAAAGACTTGTGGAACTTTTGTTACGTCTTGGTTAACATATTGTTGTAGTAAATGACGTTGGTCAGCAAATACATGTTGCAACACGGCTTTCTGTTCCTTTATCGTTTTTGCACCATTCATAGCTCCGTCGTGTACTCCACGCATACCTATAGTATAAAGTATGGGTTGGTTTGCCACTTCCTTTACTCTTTGTTCCCAAAATTCATAAACATTTTTGCTGTTGTTCACATAATCGTATTCTCCTTTTCCTCGTTTTCTCCATTCACCGGCTGTGCTTGAAGCCATTGGTTCGCAGTGTGAACCTCCAATGTAGATACCGTATTGTTCAGCTACTTCACGATTTCCTTGTGTTAAGAAAAAAGGTTGCGTACATTCATGCATGGCAGGCCAATAGGTATTTGCACGTAAGCGTAACATTAATTCGAAAATGCGCGCATTGGTCTTGGGACCAATACGACCGGGTTTGTGCCAAGGTTCGTAGTGTAGGCTTGACCATGGCATTAATCCCCAATCTTCATCATTGATAAAGATACCGCGAAATTCTACGGAAGGAGCTTGCAGATTTACGTAGCCGTTTGCAAGCGAAAAGGATGATCGTTTTAGAGGCATAACATCAGCCCACCATTCCCAAGGTGACACGCCTATCAGCCGGGAAATTTCCAGTATTCCATATGCGACGCCATGTGCATCACTTCCCGTTACATAAAGTTGGTCATCCGAAACTTTAAGTTGGAAAGCTTCTTTACGTTTATCTAACAGGGTGGTGTCTTTATTAATAATAATATTACCTTCTTTTCCTATACAGACATCCGATGACAATACTGCTTGGAAATCATTTACTAGCATTTTAAGTGCTGATTTTACTACCGGTTCCATTTCTGTTGTATCACAAGCTATATGAATTGTGTACCCACTTTTCAGTTCAAAACCGTTGGCCTTTACTACTATCATTAATAATAATAGATGTATGATTGTATGTCGCATATTCTGTTTTAAATTATTAATTTTCCAACAACAACTTTCCTTGATTGGTCTTTTTCTGATACTTAAAAAGGGCATATCAAAAATATTGTATGCTCTGAAATTTTATCAATATGTTTTGATATGCCTTTTGTGTATAAATTTATTTATTAATAATCCTATCAATAGCCTGCATTTTGCTCTATTCCTTCCGAATCTTGATCAATAACAGTTTGTGGAATTGGTCTTAATAAAATATGGTTATCCATTTTGTTTGTTTTCTTTGCTAGATTATTATGTTTTAATGTACGTTCAATAAGTGTATTGGTACGTTTTAAATCAGGCCAACGCTTGTATTCACCAGCTAGTTCACGTGCACGTTCATCCAGAATCGTATTTATATCAATATCTACTTCATTTATGATCATATCTTTTTCGTGACCGGGGATGGCAGCTCTTTTGCGTACAGCGTTAAGGCGTTCGGCAGCTTTTGATTTATCACCTGCCTGCAAATAGGCTTCTGAAGCAATCAAATACGTTTCTGCTAGCCGGAATAGGAAGATGTCCCGTGTGCCTGAATAGGATTGATTGTTGGATGGCCAAGGAGCTGTTGAATCAAAAAACTTCCATATCATGGGGAAAATTCCGCTACCACCTATATTTTCAATATCCTGTTTCCAAAGTTCTTTGGTTATGATGATAGCATTGGGATGTTCAGCCATGATGGCTAAAGAATCGTTCACTGTAAATTCTTTGTCATAATGTGGAAAATAGACTCTTAAATCGCCAGCTTTTACTTTTCCATCATCTTTTGTTGCATAATATTCACTTAAAAAAGTAACATCATAGCGTGAGTCAGAGTCTGTATTGTAGAGTGAATAGAGAAATTGTGTGGGCGTAAATTGCGGTTTATGCCAGTTATAGGTTGTATTGTATATTTCGAAACCACTAGGAATTTTGCTCCATAGTTCCCATCCGAACATCGCATTCTGACCGCTTCCATTATTAATATCTCCACCTAAAGATTTGGCATCATATTGAACTGAAAAGATAATTTCGTCATTTATTTCATTACCTTCTTTGAATACTTCCTGGAAGGAAGGGAGAAGACGATATTCTCCACTATTGATTACTTCGTCCGCTAGTGATGCAGCTTTAGTGAAATCATCGGAATCAGCATAGCTTTTATAACCTCGAGTTAAATAAACCAGGCTTAATAAGTTTTTGCATGCTCCTTGAGTGGCACGGCCAAACTCAGCAGCTTTAATCGGAAGCTTACTGACTACTACACTTAGCTCATTGATGATGTATTTATATATATCAGCCTCGGGAATGCGGTCAAAGTGTGTAATGGCTGATGTAATTTCATCCTCAACCAAAGGTACGTCACCGAACTGTTCAACTAAAAGAAAATAATAATAAGCACGAAGGAATCTTACTTCGGCATTTGATTGAACTATTTCTGTTTCTGAAATTCCGTTTACTGCGTTTGCTCGGGCTAGAGCTGTATTACATGCTTGTATGGAATAATATAAGTCTGCATAATGGTCTTTTACACAAGGGTTTTCGGCATCCAATTCTGCATATTCGTTCAGTTGGCGGCTTTGGGTGTCTCGTCCTCCGTAACTACCTCCAATTAATTCACTTTCACCGCGAGTAAATATATCTGTACCTAGACAATACAACCAAGGCTCGTCTCCCCAAACTGTTCTTAAAGTAGAATAAGCAGCGTTTACTAAAGAACGGTATCCGTCAGCTGTTACGAAATAATTTTCTGCAGTTATATTGCTCTGGTTCTTTTCTTCTAGAAAGTTGTCACAAGATACAGTTATAGAAGCGATGAATAGTAGAGCAGATAATTTTATTTTTGTTTTCATATTGTTGTTTTTTTAGAATGCAAGTTTTACACCAAATAAAAAAGTTCTTGTACTTGTAGCTTCTCCCCACGTATTTTGAGTTGCCCATTCTGGATCAAATCCTTTGAAAGAAGTGAAAAGGAATGGATTGTTGGCTGTAGCATATAATTTCAGCCTTTTAATTCCTATAGGTTTCAGCAGCGACATGGGGAAAGTATATCCTAGTGTGATATATCCTACTCTTACGAAAGATACATCTTGATAGCACATGGAAGAAAAATATTTTCCTTTATTTCCTGGTTGAGGGTATTTATTTGTCGGATTGGTTTCAGTCCAATAATCAACTTTAGCTTGGTTGTAATTACCATCATATGCCATAAACGAAGAAACAAATGTACTGTTTAACTGGGCACCTTGACGGGTATATACATTGAAAGCCAAATCCCAGTTTTTATAAGTAAATGTATTGGTGATACTTCCTGTCCATTTGGGTAGCTGTTGCCCTAGAATCACTTTATCTTTTGCATCAATGACATTATCATGATTTTGATCTTTCACCTTTACTTGTCCCGGTGTCTGGCCATATATGGCTGCTTTATCGGCTTCGGATGTCTGCCATATTCCATCAAATTCATAGTCATAATTTACATTGATAGCCTCTCCAATAAACCATTTGTTACCGATATCATCTTTTTTCCCTCCGTACAATTCAAGGATTTCATTTTTATTGGTATCAAAAATTATATTTGTCTGCCAGGAAAAATCACTTGTTTGGACATTTATTGTATTTATAGATAACTCAAGCCCTGTATTTCTCACCTTTCCAATATTGTCCCAAACAGAAGTCCATCCTGTGGTGCTAGGTAACTGGCGTTCCATAATCAGATCTTTAGAGGTGCGTTGATATACGTCCAATGAACCATTAATACGGTTTCTGAAGAAACCAAAATCTAAACCGATGTTGAATTCCTGTGTCCGTTCCCAAGTTAATTTACTATTAGCAAGACCGTTTTTATAATAAGAAGTTGAAACATCACCTCCAAAATCGTAATTCCTATTTGACACATTAGACTGTGTCCCATAAATACTAACAGCATCGTTGCCCGTAACACCATAGCTAAGACGCAACTTTAAACTACTGATGAAATCCACTTTCTTTATAAATTCCTCTTCACCCAACATCCATGCAAATGCGGCTGAGGGGAAAAATGCCCATTTATTACCATCGGCCAATCTGGATGAGCCGTCATAACGTCCCGAAACAGTGAAAAGATATTTATCCATAAATGAATATTGAATACGACCTAAAAATGAGGCAAGACTAGTCTGCTGATAGTCTGTTTGTGATGCTTGAATATCGGTTGATGCAACTGCGTCCAAGTTATACCACTTACTATTATAAGGTAAGTTTCTTGCTTTTTGATAAGAGGATTCCCATTGTTGGTATTGAATGCTTTGGACAAGGTTTACATTCAGACTATGTTTTCCGAAACGTTTGTCATAAGTCGCTTGATTGTCCCATACATATCCCCAATGGTTGTTGGTTTCATATACGGCACTTGTATTGTCGGTTTTTCCAGCTCCTCCATTCTTGCACCACATACCATAATATTCTCCATTGCGTTTGTTCAACATTTGTGGCGAGAATTGAGTGCGGAAGTTCAATCCTTTGATGGGTTCGAATTTCAGGTAGATATTACCGAAAGCGCGGAATCGTTTTTTTTCACGCCATTCACCATCTTCTGTACTTTCATAAAGGGGATTAGTTACGGCATCATTACGGAATACGCGAAATAACATGTTTCCTTCGTCATCGTATGGAGCCGCTACGGAAGGTAACCGGAAGGCGGAACGCAATGTTTCATAACTCCCTTCATTTTGAATGCTGTAAGTGAAATACAAACTTCCTCCTGCTTCCCATTTATCTGTAAATTTCCGGTTGATATTCAGATGCATATTATATCGATCATAATCCTGCCCTTCAATTGTTCCGTTTTCTTTTAATTGTCCCAAACCGATAGAGAAAGTTCCTTTATCATCGCCGCCTGAAGCTGTAATGGTATTGCTGGTTTGGAAGCCTTTACGTAATACTAAATCAACCCAGTCTGTATAAATACCATGATCTATTCTGTTCCATTCTTCCGGAGTAAAGAATTCAGCATTGCTACGATCCGTGCTCCGGCCTAACTGATGGTATAAATCGGTACGAAATTTTACGTATTCATCTCCTTCCATCATCTCAGGTAAATGACTGGCTTCTTTAAAACCTACATTTCCTTCATACTGAATGGATACTTTGCCTTTTTCTCCTCTCTTGGTTGTTACAATTACTACACCATTAGCGCCACGGGAACCATATATAGCCGTAGCTGAAGCATCTTTCAATACATCTATAGTTTCAATATCACTGGGGTTTAAGTCGTTCATTCCTTCAGAAGTAGGAATACCATCAATGACATATAAAGGACCACTATTTTTATTCTTAATGGAACTGACACCTCTGATCTGAATACTATAACTCCCTCCCGGACGTCCGGCATTCTTCTGGATGTTTACACCAGCTATTCTACCCTGTAAAGCATCGGCTGCGGATGGAGTAGATCCAGCAGTGAGGACGGAAGTATTGACGGAGCTGACAGATCCTGTAATGTCTCTTTTTTTCATCGTACCATAGCCTACTACCACCACTTCGTCAAGAGTTTCTGTATCTTCTTTCAATATTATATTAAGTTCTTTCTTTCCGGAAACTTTCACTTCTTGAGAAACATACCCGATATAAGTAATCTGTAAAATGGCATCTTTTGGAGTATCCAGAACGAACCGCCCGTCTATATCTGTGATTGTACCTGTTGACTGGCCTTTTACGATGACATTGGCACCGATTATCGGTTCGCCATTCGCATCTTTTACAATACCTGTCACCTTAATTTGTCCTTGCTGTATTCCTTGCACAATCTCAGTAGAAAGAATAATTTTCTTTTCAAGCACTGAATACTTCACATTCGTCCCTGCGAAGATCTGGTCTAGTATCTTGAATATATTATTGTTGTTTGCCGAAACTGATACAATACGTTTCAGATCTACGTGTTTATTGTTGAAGAAGAAATCAAACCCCGATTCTTTTTTCAGCTTTTCCAACACAGTGCCAACTGTTTCATTACGTACTTCAAGACTGATCATGGTCTTTTGCGCATACGACTCTGCCGCATAAGTCATACTTAACGAACAGATTAAAAAGAGTACACTTAGTTTCATAGGTAATGGAGTTTTATTTAAGATTAACCTACACGACTTTATCATCCATAATAATTGGACGCTAAAATAATTTTTCATAATTTTGTAATTGAGATAAAGTTAATAAAATGTTGTCTTTGCTTGTCGCCAAACAAGCATAGAAAGATGATTTTTCATACGGGGTGATACGCCAATATCCTCCCGTATGTTTTTTGTTTAGGGAGCCTGTTGTCTGTTCATTTTTCTAGTATTTAAATTAAGGGTTAAACGTATATTAGTACACTTCTATTTTCAGCTTTTCCGTCTTTATATCTGCACTGTCAATGTACCGCCATCGTATACGGGAAGAAATCCGGAAATATTCCATAATACGCTCCAGACGCTGATGGGTGAATGTTCCTGTGAACGAACAGCCTTTTAGTTCTTTGTTGGATAATACGAATTCCACATTGAACCGCTTGCCAAGCATGTGCAGCACTTCATCCAGCGGAGTGTCATTAAAGATGAGCTTGCCGTCTTTCCATGAAATCTCCGATTCGCCCGAAGTGACGTAGCACTTGATATCCCCGGTTTGTGGGGAATAAACTAACTTCTGTCTGGGGGAGAGCATACTCTTTTGAAATTTTCCTTTGTTATTCTTATAAATAAACCCTACGCTGCCTTTGATAAGCGTGGTGGAAATGGGAGTTTCATTACCGTATGCTTCCACATTGAAACTTGTTCCGTACACCTCCACCTGAGAATGATGAGGGGTGGAGACGATGAATCGTTTCCGGGGATGATGGGTCACATCGAAATAAGCTTCACCGTTTAACTCCACTTGGCGTACATCGCCGGCGAAAAAGGTGGGATAGCGGAGGGAGGATTCCGAATTGAGGTGAACTACCGTGCTGTCCGGTAACAGGACGGAGGTAGTCATGCCTGCATTGGTTTTTATTTCCACCATCTGAGCGGTGACTACCGGCTGCCGTCTGCCCGGATACAGAGCCAATACACCTATCAGGAGGGGAACGGACAGGATGGCCGCAATGCGTTGTGTCCATCCCCACCAGGACAGGTTTCTAACTTTTGTTTTGCTTTTTACCTTATCTAACGCTTTTTCCGTATCTATTTTCTTTGTGATATGCTGTGTGTCTACAGCCAGATAGAGCGTATTCAGCTGCCTGGCTATATGTAAATGTTCCTCGTCGGCATTCAGCCATGCTTCTATCTGTTCATTTTCCGGAGGAGTGGTTTTCCCTTCGAAATATTTAGTTAACAAAGTTTCTATATCGGTATGGTTTTCCATAAATTATGCTTTAATTTCTTCCTTTATATTATTAAGACAAGCGAGAATGAAAGGTATCTAAACGAAAAATGCTTTTTTTTCAAAAAAAAGTTTTTTCCGATAAAAACCGTTATCTTTGTGCGCAAGGAAAACAGTTATTATACTATGAATCATACCGTCGAAGACTTGTCTTTGCTTAATGCTCTCCGACAGGGGGATGGTAATGCTTTTGACCATTTATTCAGAAGATACTATCCTATGCTGTGTGCCTATGCCCACCGGTTGGTATCGTTGGAAGATGCCGAAGAGATTGTTCAGGAGGTAATGTTATGGCTATGGGAGAATCGTGGGGATTTGATAATCGAGTCTTCATTGAATCAGTATTTGTTCAAAATGACCTATCGGAGGGTCTTGAACCACTTGACGCGGGAACAGGTGAAAACCAAGGCTGAAGCTGCCTTTTATGAGAGGACACAGGCGGCATTGTGTGAAGTGGACTATGCTCGTTTTGAGGAATTGGACCGGAAAATAAAGGAGGCGATGGCTGCTCTGCCCGACAGTTATCGGGAGGCTTTTGTGATGCATCGCTTTAAGGAACTGAGTTATAAAGAAATTGCCGAAGTGCTGGATGTGTCACCACAGACGGTGGCTTACCGCATCCAGCAGGCATTGAAGCTGCTTCGTGTTTCCTTAAAGGATTATTTGCCCATGCTGGTATGGCTGGTGGGCTGAAAAGTACCTCTCCCGAAGTTTTCCCAGTTTTTTCCTTCAAATCCTTCAGCCTCTTCGCAAACGTTCGTCAATAAAGAAAAGCGGCTGAAGGATTTCCTCCCGGAATTCCTTCAGCCTAGTGTAGAAGTTTCAGCTCTTTATGGTTTGAGCTTCGTTTGTAGAAGTTTTCTATTATATTGTTTCGTTGTATATTTACTTTATTGTCAGGTCCGTGTCGTTTGTTGCCGATACGTTTTCCGTTTCGTTCTTCGGTTCGGGCAGTTTCTCTTTTCCGTAGAATCCCGGCATCGGTTCATAGATGGGGTTACGTGGAATGGAGATATTGTGCAGTTTTTTGTCTTTCGCCAGTTGGGCGATATAACGTCCTGCGGTGGCACGTGTCAGTCCACATAACGATTCAAACTTCCGGCGTGTCAGCACGCTGTTTGTCAGGAAGTATTCCGTCAATGCCTCGTCTATACTCTCTTTTGTCACCGGCATGGAGTGCGGCTTGTATTTCGAACGCTCGGTCTTAACGTCGCTCAACTGATGCTTCAGGTATTTGTCCGCACGGAATGTCACCGATTTGAATTTCACCTTGTTGGCACGTGTGGAGCTTGGTGTCCGTGTCTCGGGGCAGGTAAGCGATATATGGAAATACCCTATCCCTTCGATGTGCACCCGGGCGCCGTCTTTCAAGTAATAGGCCAGTTTCTCGCTGAGCGAGATGATGGTTGCCTTGATGTCCGCCACGGTGAGCGAGGAGCCGTACTGTATTTCCCGTGCCAGATAGTCGGTGTTGATGCGCTGCCAGTTTACTACACGGGCGTGATAGCGCTTCTTGCGCGTACCTATCGTATTGGGTGATTCATAAAATTCAAATTTGATAGCCATTCGCTTATTTGTTTTTATCCGGTTGTTTATGCTTTCTTGTACGGAAGAGTTTGCTGCAACTTCCTTTCAAGTTAATCATTTCACTTAAGTGATGAAATTATATCACTAAAGTGATGAAGTTGTATCACTCAAGTGATGAAACTTCATCATTCTAGTGAAATGATTAACTTGACGGTGCAAAAGTATGAAATAGTCTTGATAAAAACGAATAATTTCCCAGTTATTTTCGCTTAGTCACTTTTTTGCAGTAGTGTGTAGTAAATGCTTGTAAAAGAGTATTTTGTATGTTATCTTTGTGATATTACACAACCCCAAATAATGAAAAAGGATGAAAAAATTAGTGGAAAAATTACTGAATTGGTGCAAAAAGAGTATGAAAATGAGGATATGCGTGGGAAAAAGTGCGAATCCGGAAAGAGTGTTGCCTTCAATGGCTATGGAAACGGTGGGCGAAACTGTTCTTCCAGCGGCTGTCGAGGCAGTTGGTATGGCAGAAACTATCGATGAAAAGGCGGTTTCTGGCAAATCGGGGCGCAAGAAACCGGAGAATATGCTGGAGGCCTTGCAGTGCTTTTTGACCGCACGGTATGATTTTCGTTATAACCTTCTCACCGAACAGACGGAGTATCGTGGAAAAGAGATGCCGGATGAAGAGTATGATATAGTGGCTCAACGTGATTTGAATACATTCTGCCTGGAGGCGCGTACCGGCGGCATCAATTGCTGGGATAAGGATGTGAGCCGTTTGCTCCATTCCAGAAAGGTGGAAAACTATCATCCTTTTCTGCATTATATGAACCACTTGCCTCAATGGGACGGGGTGGATCGTGTTACTCCGCTGGCCGTGCGTATATCGCGTAAACCGATGTGGGTGAAAGGGTTTCACCGTTGGATGCTGGGTGTTACTGCCCAATGGCTGGGGCAGGCACAGGATTGCGCCAATGCGGTGGCGCCTATGTTGGTGAGCCGTGAGCAGGGGAAGCGCAAGTCTTCTTTTTGCAAGATTTTGATGCCTAAGGAACTTACACCTTATTATATAGACAAGTTCGACCTGACGAGCGAGAGTGGATGTGAACAGAAACTTTCGCTTTTCGGACTGATCAATATGGATGAGTTCGATAAGTACCGTGCCGGACAGATGCCTGCTTTGAAGAATCTGATGCAGATGACCACACTGACTTTCCGCAGGGCACATCGTCCGGCATTCAGTCATCTGCCTCGTATCGCCTCTTTCATCGGTACGTCCAATATGACGGACCTGCTGACTGATCCCACAGGAAGCCGCCGTTTTCTTTGTGCGGAGGTGGATGATAAGATTGACTGCACACCGCCCGATCATGTGCAATTGTTCGCTCAGTTGAAAGCGGAGTTAGTCGGGGGAGAGCGTTACTGGTTCTCGGAAGAGGAAGAGAAGGAGATACAGCATAGCAATCGGAATTTTTATAAAATGCCTGCCGAGCAGGAACTGTTTTTGCGTTGTTTCCGGATGCCGCAAGAAGGGGAGCTGTCCAAGCCCTATACCACGACGGATTTGTTCAATTATTTGCAGAAGCATTATCCGGCAGCCATGCGCGGGGTGACTCCGAATCGGTTGGGCAGGATGATGGTTGCATTAGGAATACAACGCATTCATACCGAGTATGGCAATGTGTACCGGCTGGTGAAGCTGAAGGATTCTTCCGCGGCCTGAAGCTTTTTCCCGGTGTGATCTTTCAGCCGGAACGCCCTCCGGCAAAGGGTTTGCGGGAGAGATGAAGCTTTTGAAGGATTTTTCAGGGGGAATCGCATAAGGCGAAATAAATGAAAAAGATTGCTTAGCGATTTGTTTGTTCGACTTTTTTAGTGGTGGCGTTTTTATCTATAAAAACACGAGAAGTGACAGTTTACATATTTATTACATTGTTTCTTCTTGTGATTGTCTGGAAACGAGATGCTCCAAGTATCATGCTGCTCCGGGAGATACTTTACAGTTGAAAGTTTTCTTCCAGTCGGACAGTATAGGGGTGTTTGTCCGTGAACTTTATATTTATGGCAACTTTCCCTCTTTGCCACTTAGTCTGACGGTGGAGGGCGATTGCATATAAGGCAAGCTCATAGCATATAAGAGAAAGAATTAACAGGATAATTTTGTTTTTATCGAAGGTTTATTACTAACTTTGCTCTACCATCGTAATATGGATGAAAAGCACAACCGATATACAAATGAGCAAAATACCTGGAAATTCTTTTAATGATATCTATACCTCTTATTATAAGAAGTCTTTTTTCTTTGCCAAATCATACGTTCATAATGATTTGGCAGCAGAAGATATTGCCTCCGAGGCATTAATAAAGTTGTGGGAAAAGTTGAAGGCCGAGCCTGTTGAAGAGAAATATATCTTACCGTTGTTACTGACAATTTTGAAGAACAAGGCTTTGGACTATCTAAAGCACGAGGAGGTAAAACGCAGTGCTTTTGAAGTGATGGCCGACTGGCAACAACAGGAATTGTCTATCCGTATGTCTGCCTTGGAAGCGTGCAATCCTGATGAGATTTTTTCGGAAGAAGTGGAAAAAATCATCAGTGCTACTTTAAGCACCTTGTCGGAACAGACGCGACGGGCGTTTATTTTGAGCCGTTTTGAAAATAAATCTAATAAAGAGATTGCCGAAGAGATGGAAATCTCTATAAAGGGGGTGGAATATCATATATCAAAAGCATTGAAAGTACTGCGGGTGACTTTAAAAGATTATCTTCCTTTATTTTATTTCTTCTTTTATTATTAAGCCTGACCGGATGGGGATACGGATGTTTTTGAGGACAAAAACGATTTTTATATATTTTTCTTCATTTTCTTTTAGGGTAATTTCTTCTTGAGTCGTTTCTAATAAAACAGCATAGAATATGAATCCTGAATTATTGCAAAAATATATAGCCGGAAATGCTACTGAAGTCGAAAAGCAGCGTGTGACCGGATGGATACAGGAAAATCCTGAGAATATGCGTGAATATATGGCACAACGGAAGTTGCATGACATGGCATTGTGGCGTACGGAACCTGTGGCGGAGGAGAATAGCCGGGAAAGGAAACATTTCTCGTTACGCGGAATATGTATGGAAGCTGCCAAGATAGCAGCGGTATTGGCGATCGTCTTGTTGGGTACACATTATTGGACAGGAAAACATCAGGTACCGGAAGACAAAACATGGCAGTCCATTTATGTGCCGGCGGGCCAACGGGCGGAATTGATGTTGGCGGATGGTACGAAAGTCTGGTTGAACTCACGCAGTACCTTGACTTTCCCGGGAAGTTTCAAAGGGGATATCCGAAATGTGAAATTGGATGGTGAGGGTTACTTTGCGGTGACAAAGAATGTGGAACAGCCTTTTATTGTAGAGACGAACAAATGTAATGTGAAGGTGCTGGGTACAGAGTTCAATGTAATGGCTTATGCAGCGGATAGCGTATGGGAAACTTCTTTGTTGGAAGGTGCTGTCGAAATTTTAGTGCCCGGTTCGAATAACAGTGAAATGAGGCTGGAACCGAACACGATGGCCAGCTTGAAAGGCAACAGACTGGTAAAAGGACGCATCAAGGAGGCCGATTATTTTTTGTGGCGTGAGGGCTTGCTTTGTTTTAATGATATATCCGTACGTGATATGATAGAGAAACTGAAACTGTATTATGGGGTGGATATTGTGGTAAATAATACCCGGATTTTAAAGAACCGTTATACAGGTAAATTCCGCACGAAAGATGGGGTGGAACACGTACTGAAAGTTTTGAGACTCAATAATAAGTTTACTTATACAAAGGATGATGAGACGAATGTGATAACAATTAATTAACCCTTAAAAGAGAATATGCCTATGAAATAACACACCTGGTCTAAAAAGGAAATGGGATAGTGCTGCAACACCATCCCATGGAAACGTCAATTACGTATTGACAATTTTTTTCTCAAATAATCTTAAGTTGAACCTAAAATTAGTAATGCAAATATATGAAAAATATTTTGTATCAGGAATCTATTGTAGAAATTAAACATTTATTCCGTATGATGAGAAACACACTCTTAGCCCTGTTTGTCTTTGCCGGAACAGCTTTTGCCACTGAGTCTTATTCTCAGACAATGAAGGTGACTGTTGTGGCGGATAACATGTCAACAGGCAAGGTAATCAGTGAAATAGAAAAACAGACAGATTATCTGTTTGTATATAATGTAAACGAGGTGAATCTGAAGCGCAATGTGAAGGTGAATGCGCAAAATAAATCTGTAGCCGAAGTGTTGAATAAGGTTTTTGAAGGTACTGATATTTATTATGCCATGGAGGGTAAGAATATCATGCTGATGAGCAAGGCGAAAGATGGGGAAGTTGCCCAACAGGCAAATAAGGTGACAGGTATTGTGAAAGATACGAATGGCGAGCCGATAATCGGTGCCAATGTCACGGTGAAAGGTCAGTCAATAGGTACGATAACAGATATAGATGGGCGGTTTGTGTTGGATGCCCCGAAGAATGCCGTTTTACAGATTACGTATATCGGGTATGTTTCTCAAGAAGTGAAAGTAGGGAGTCAGAAAGAGCTGAATATAATCTTAAAGGAGGATACCAAGACACTTGATGAAGTGGTGGTAATTGGTTATGGTTCTATGCGTAAGAAAGATCTGACGGGGGCTGTAGTACAGATTAATCCTAATAAAGTTGCAGATACTCATCCAACTAATGTACAGGAGCTTCTTCGTGGAACAGCCGGTTTACAGATTGGTTACGATACTTCTGCTAAAGGAGGTGGCTCAATTCAATTACGAGGCCAGAACTCTGTGTACACAGACGGTGATCATAATGCCCCACTTATCGTTTTAGATGGTATGGTGTTTTATGGTGAATTGTCAGAAATTAATCCTAATGATATTAGTCAAATAGATGTTTTGAAAGACGCTTCGTCTACAGCTATTTATGGAGCTAAGGCAGCTTGTGGCGTCATCATTATTACTACCAAAAAAGGTAAAGTAGGCAAACCTGTTATTAATATTTCTACAAGTCTTGGCCTTGATACGAAAAGTGATTTTCGAAGTGTTTATGATGCAATGGGGTATATGAAGTTTCGAGAAGATTGGTATAAAACTACCACCCTTGGTTTTGATGAAAAAGGTAATTATTCTTACTATGCCATTGGAGATAAGGGGGTAGGATATTATGATAGCCCTGATAATCTTTTACAGTATGGTATGAATATTGATCAATGGAAAGCTCTTTCTACTAGTTCTGATGGAGAATCGCTTCAAAGTATATATGCTCGTCGTCTCGGCTTGGATGAATCATCTAATGTTTATAATAACTATCTTTTGGGTAAAACGGTAAATTGGGAGGATCAAGTATTTCGAACTGGGATCAGACAGGATTATAATGCAAATATCAGTGGCGCTAGCGATCGTATCAATTACTATATATCTTTCGGATACCTAAAAAATCAAGGTGTACTTTATGGAGATGATTATAAGTCATTTCGTTCCAATCTTAAAGTAAATGGAAAGGTTACTGATTGGCTGGAAATAGGAGCTAATATCAATTTTCAAGATCGTAGTGATGGAACACAGTCTATTAATCTTGAAACAGAACAGAATATGTTGTCAACTACTACTATGCTTCGTTTAAGTCCTTATGCATCATTGTATGATGAAGATGGTAGTTACATTCAATATCCGATGGATAGTGATATAAAACGCGGTTATAATTATTGGTTTAGTAATCAATATAATGATTTAGAGAAGGGCTATACTATATTTAATACAGTATTTAATTCTAGAATAAAATTGCCTTTTAATATTACCTATGATTTTAATATTGCACCTCGTTATCAGTTTTTTTATGATCGCTATTTTATGTCGGCTGATTATCCGGATAGCAATGTTAGAGATCGCGGTGTTAATCGTGGATGGGCGAAAAGATTTGATTGGTCCTTAAATAATACGATTACGTGGGATTATACTTTTAAAGATGTACATCATTTTATGGTGACTTTGGTACAAGAAGCTGAAGAACGACGCTATTGGTCAGATAATATTAAGGCTCGTAATATCCAGCCTTCTGATGCATTAGGTTTCCATAATACTCAAAATGCTACATTGGAAGATAGTAGTTTTGGAACTGATGATACCCATGAAACGGCCTGCGCTTTATTAGGACGTCTATTTTATTCTTATGATAATCGTTATCTATTTACAGGGTCTGTTCGTCGTGATGGCTATTCAGCATTTGGCTCTTCCAATCCTTATGCAACGTTTCCATCTTTTTCTGTAGCTTGGAATTTTTCCAATGAGAAGTTTGTGAACCTTCCGTGGCTGAATACAGGTAAGTTACGTTTTTCTTGGGGTAAGAATGGTAATCGTTCACTTGCAAATTCCTATTTGTCATTGGCTAATTTAGGTGCAGGATTAGGAGCCACAATGAATTACTTGAATCCTGATGGATCAGTAGCAACAGATATGAAGTATTTAATGATGGACCGTTTGGCTAATCCAGGTTTACAATGGGAGAAAACGGAATCATTTAATATTGGACTTGATTTCGCTGTGTTGGATAATCGTTTAAGTGGTAGTATAGACTATTATTTTAAAAAGACACATGATATGATTATGAGTCAACGTTTACCTAATTTCTCAGGTTTTAGTTCTATTTATACAAATCTAGGTGAAATTCAAAATACAGGTGTCGAGCTCTCTTTTAGTTCAGTAAATATTGATCGGCCAAATTTTCGTTGGACTTCAACTTTGAACTTTTCTTTTAATGCCAATAAAATAAATCATCTTTATTATGAATATGAAGATGTGATCGATAATACTGGTAATGTAATAGGTAAAAAAGAAATGGATGATAAAACTAATGGTTGGTTCATAGGTAAAGCTATTGATGAAATTTGGGATTTTAAAGTAGAGGGTATTTGGCAAGTAGATGAAGCCGAGAAGGCAAGTTTGGTGGGACAACGGCCAGGTGATCCTAAAGTAAGTAATATATATACGGCGGATGATATTATCAATGAAGATGGTACACGGACACCTGTTTATAATGATAGGGATAAGGTTTTTCAAGGTAAGAAAACTCCACCGATTTACTGGAACTTACGTAATAACTTTACTATTTGGAAGAATTTAGATATATATTTCTCTCTTTACTCTTATATGGGACATAAGAGTAAATCAGTCAATTATCTTAATCAGCTTAATCAAGCGTCTTCTGTTACTTATGCCTTTAATAATTTCAAAGGTGGATATTGGCTTCCTGAAAATCCAACAAACAAATATGCTCGGCTAGATGCGCTTGGACCATCGGGAGCTACTGCCCCAGCAAAAGTTTATAATCGTTCATTTATTCGTCTGGATAATATTTCCTTGGGATATACTTTACCACAGAAATGGACACGCAAGTTTTTAATTGATCGTATACGTGTTACTGCTTCTATTCGTAATATAGCTGTCTTTACTAATGATTGGGAGTATGGAGATCCAGAAACTGGTGGATTAGCTACTCGTACCTATAATTTTGGTCTGAATTTTACATTATAACATTTACAGATATGAAAAAACAGAATATACTTATTGCAAAAGGTATTGTTTATATAACAGCAGCTTTTACATTGTCAGGTTGCTCTGAGAATTTTTTGGCTCAAGATCCATTGTCATTTTACGAACCTACCACTACTTATACCACAGAGGCAGGACTTCAGGCAGCATTGGCTGTTTGTGATCGCCATCTCAAAATGATGATTGTTGATCCTAAAAATGGTAATAATACTCCATTAGCATCTGATTATTTCTTTTCTGAAATAGGACTTTATGGTAAGACAGATGCGGGGTCAGGTTTTCAGGATGATTTTGCAAATAAACTTACTCCAACTTCCAATATGGATACAGGTGGTGATACGAATAGATTAATGTATCTTTGGAATGAGGCTTTTAATGGTATTAAATATGCTAATACGGTTCTTTCTTATATTGATCAGGTAAAGGGGTTGAATGAAGTAATTCGTAATGAATATAAAGGCCGTGCTTATTTTCATCGTGCGATGAAATATTATAATTTAGTGTTTGAATTTGGAGATGTACCTTTGGTTACTAAAATCATCGATATGCCTAAACAAAATTACCGTTCAACGAAAAAAGAAGCAATTTTAGATATGTTGATTCATGATTTGAAATTTGCTGTTGAACATGTACCCTCACAACAGAGCATGTCTCTCTATGGTATGGTAAATAAAGAGGCTTGTATACATCTTCTTATCAAATGCTATTTAGCTGTAGGAGAATATAATAAAGCTGAGTTATTAGCAACAGATCTAATAAATAACTATGGGTTAAAATTAATGACGGAACCATTTGGTACAGATAATCCTGGTGGTGAGGCAAAGACTTGGGGAATAACTCGTAATGTTATTTGGGATCTTCATCGTGCTGAAAATATGATTGGAAGTTTGAATAAGGAATGTATTATGGGGATTCCTAATTTGTCTACTCAGTCATTTACTGAATATCTTACAATGCGTATTTTTGGTCCTTTTTGGAATGGTAATATAACTTGTCCTGATGGTGTTTCGGGTAAAGGGATTATTAACTATGCCCGTACAGATGCTAATTATGATGTAAATAATGATTGGAGTCGTGTTTTAGGACGTGGTATTGCTACTATGCGGTTGAGTTATTTTGCCCAACACACTTTATGGGAAGTTAATGGTAAGGAGGATACCCAAGACTTGCGTCATAATAGTAAAGTTGGTAATTGGGTGAATATGGAAAATATTAGGTATAATAATCCTGCTTCTTCTTGGTATGGTAAAGGATTAACTCTGTATGCACCTGAAGATGTAATGGACAGTAATGGAAATATATTGATAGCCAAAGGACAGTTACTTTGTAACGATACTATTCGTTCTTGGTTTGATTTTCCGCTTTATAAGATTTATTACCATGATGTATTTGCTGAAAGTAATTTAGCATCTACAGAGTTTCGTGGTGCTACTAAAGGTAGTAATGGGAATATGTATCTTTTCCGTTTGGCTGAGACTTATTTATTACGTGCTGAAGCCAAATTATATCAAAATCGTCCTAAAGAAGCTGCTGAGGATGTTAATATAGTACGTCGTCGTGCTAACTGTAGTGAATATTATACAACTGTTAATATAGGTGATATAGTCAATGAACGTGCCCGTGAACTTTTTCTTGAAGAATGGCGTAAAGTAGAATTAACGCGTATTTCTATGTGCTTGGCTAATGCTGGAATTCCTGATGAATGGGGAAATGTTTATAGTTCTGATTGGGATAAACAATCTGGTACGACATCAGATGGTGGTAGTTATTGGTATCAGCGTATAATCCATTATTCTTATTATAATCGTGGTTATACAATATCTTCAGGTAGTGCGAGTGCCATTAATTATACAATGGACAAGCGTAATGTATTTTGGCCTATTCCTAATGAGGCCATTACAGCCAATAATAAGGCTAAATTAGCACAGAATTACGGTTATGATGGTTATGATCCTTCTGTTGAAATGTGGGATAATTGGGAAGATGCTGTTGCTGATGAGAGTAAAATAAAATAATTCCCAAGAACAATATATTGGCTTAATTATAAGTAAATCTTTTTATTTTTAGTCTTTTTGTATTAATATTTTGTTTATGCTTATGGTGTTGTTTAAAGATAGATTTTTAATTTTAATTTGTTTTTTTCTTTTTTGTTTACCAAATATGGCACAGGAAGAATCAATAAATCAGGTGATAGAGCGTGGGCTGAATCGAGCAGAAAGCCAGTCTCTTATTTTGGCAAAAAAACTAGAAAACAGAGAAGGTGTTTTACCACGTACCTATGAGAATGACAGGTTGCAAACTGTATTTTATGACCATTGGGTATCTGGTTTTTTCCCTGGTATTCTATGGCTTCTTTATGAGAATAGTCAAAATATACAATTTCGAGAATATGCAGAACTTTACACAGCACGTGTAGAACCTGCGAAAAAGATGAAGAATACACATGATCTTGGTTTTATGCTTTATTGTAGTTTTGGACAAGGGTATCGTTTAACAAAGAATCCTCATTATCTCAATGTGATAAAAGAGGGTTCTGAGAATCTTTTGACGCGTTGGAATCCGAAATTAGGAGTTATCAAATCATGGGAAAGAAAACAGTGGCAATATCCAGTTATTATTGACAATATGATGAATTTGGAGATGCTTTGTTTTATGACTCGGGAGTTTTCTGATCGTACTTATGTAAAGATAGCAGAAACGCATGCTCAGACTACATTGAAAAATCATTTTCGTACTGATTATAGTACTTATCATGTTGTTTCTTATGATACAATAACTGGTATACCACATACAAAGAGGACTGCCCAAGGATATGCTGATTATAGTTCATGGGCTCGTGGACAAGCATGGGGGCTTTATGGTTATACTATGATGTATCGGGAAACTCTTAATCCTATTTACTTAGAGCAGGCTCGTAAAATTGGTAATTTTCTTGTTTCACATCCGCGTTTACCAGAAGATAAAGTACCTTATTGGGATTATGATGATCCCCAAATACCTAATGCAAAACGTGACGCATCAGCTGCTTCTATCATGGCATCAGCATTTATTGAATTAAGTCAACTTGATCCGAGTAATATGGCTTCAATATGGCTCGCTACAGCTGAAAAACAACTTCGTACACTTAGCTCACCTGAATATTTGGCAGAAGCGGGTACTATGGGAGGATTCATTATCAAGCATGGGGTTGGAGATTTACGGAGCAAGAATGAAGTAGATGTTCCTTTAAGTTATGGGGATTATTATTATATTGAAGCTCTGTTACGTCTTAAAAAGTTAATATCTAAACCTACAGGTCTAAATGAACGTCAGGTTTGGATAAAGCAAATGACGCGTATTGCATCTCCTGTTTTGGAGAACCTTGCAGCAGGCACATTAAAAAAAAATATGCCTTTTGAATCTTTATCTAATGATTCTTTACGTCGTAAAGTTTCTTATTTGGAGGCTGTTGGACGGACTATTTGTGGCATTGCTCCTTGGTTGGAATTAGGTCCTGATGATACTGAGGAGGGGAAGCTACGTGCATATTATATCGATTTGGTAGTAAAAGGGTTACGTAATGGTCTTGATCCAGAGTCTTCTGATTATTTAGTATTTGATAATCATCACTCACAACCACTTGTTGATGCAGCATTTCTTGCCGAAGGTGTTTTACGTGCTCCTACGCAGATTTGGAAACGACTTGACAGACAGACGCAGGAATGGTTAATAAAAGAATGGAAGGTATCTCGAAGTATAAAACCTTTTGAAAGTAATTGGTTGCTTTTTGCTTCTATTATTGAAGCTGCATTATTAGAGTTTACAGGTGAATATGATGTGAAACGTTTGAATGATGGTGTTTGTCGTTTCCGTGATGAATGGTATAAAGGTGATGCTTGGTATGGTGATGGAAAAGATTTTCATTTTGATTATTATAATAGTCTTGTTATTCATCCTATGTTAACAGGAGTTTTACGTATTATGAAAAAGCATGGATTATCGGGAGCAGAATTCCTTCCAATACAAGAGAAACGTCATTCTCGTTTTGCGGAAGAGATGGAACGTATGATTTCACCCGAAGGTAGTTATCCAGTGATAGGGCGTTCCATAACTTATAGATTTGGCTCTTTTCATGCACTTGCTGATGCTGCTTTTTTACATCTATTACCTAAAAGCCTCAATCCTGCACAAGTACGCTGTGGGTTGACTTCTATAATTCAACGCCAACTTAGTCAGGCTGATACATTTGATTCGGCTGGTTGGCTACGTATAGGATATACAGGTAGACAAATACAAATGTCTGAAGAATATATAAATACGGGTAGTCTCTATCTTTGTATGGCTGTATTTTTACCGTTGGGACTATCTCCGGATGATGCCTTTTGGACTAATCCACCAGTGGAATGGACTGCTCGGAAAGCATGGTGCGGTGCTAATGTTGGTGCAGATCACGCTATACGATAAAGTATTTTTTATGAAGGGCTGTATCTTGAATGGTGAGCCGATTGATAATTTAGTATACTGAAAATATGATAATGAATAGAAAAAATAAGTGTAGTAAGATTTCAAGATTCTTGTTACTGATTATATGTGGTATATGTATGTGTTTGGAATGCTGGCCTATGGTGAGAAATGAATCAATGGCTGCTTATCTTTTTGTTTATTTTATGAATAATTCTCCTGAAGGTGAACAATTGTATTTTGCAGTAAGTAGAGATGGATATAATTATATACCATTAAATGATGGTAAACGTATAGTTAATTTAGATGATATAGCACGTTGGAAATGTATTCGAGATCCACATATACTTCGTGGACATGATAGGAAAACTTTTTATATGGTTGCTACAGATATGAAATCCTCTGTAGGGTGGTCATCTAATGATGGAATAGTATTATGTAAATCTATAGATTTAATAAATTGGAGAATTACAGCGGTTGATTTCCCAACAGAATTTCCCCATCTTTATACACGTGACGATTTGAAACGTGTGTGGGCTCCCCAAACGATTTATGATGAAAAAGAGAAAAAATATATGGTATATTATTCATTACAAAATAAAGATGATTATCTCACAATCTATTATTCTTACGCCAATAGTGATTTTACAGTTCTCTCAGAACCTAAAAAAATGGTAGATTATGGTTCATCTATTATTGATGCGGACATAGTGAAACATGATAATCTTTATCATATGTTTCTTGCTGGGATATGGAAAGTGACTGCACCTGATCTTAAAGGACCGTGGTCACCACTTGACAAAAACAAGAAATATCAGCAAACAGATAAAAAAGCAGAAGGACCTGGAGTTTTTCAGATAAATAATTCAACAGATTGGATATTGATGTATGATTGTTATATGGATGGTTATTATCAGTTTTGTCGTTCTTCTGACTTGGAACATTTTGAACTTATGGCCCAAACTAAAACAAATGGTCTTTTTACTCCTCGGCATGGAACGGTGATAGGGATTACGGAGGGGGAACTGTTACGTTTAATAGAGGCATTTCCGAGCAAAAAGATGTTTAACTATTTAAAATAGATTATTGTAATAAAAGAATAGAAAGTGGTGAGTGAGATATTTATTTATTCCAATTTTGAAGAGGCTGTCTCAAAATTTAAAAACAATAGAGATGGCCTCTATTGTTTTATTTTAAGATTTAAGTTTTTGGCTTCCTTCTTTAAATAGAAGGTGTTTGTTTTTCTTGAGGTTGCTAAAGACAGCCTCCACATTTTGTGGTCGCTGTCTTCTGTATTTAAGTTCTTGTGGCGAGAGAAGTTTCTTACGTTCCTTCTCCTTGATTTTTCTTAATTGGTGATTAACCTGTACAATCCTCTCTGATCTACTTCTGTGATACCGGTGTTTTAACGGGCATCCTTTGCATTTCTGTAAGCGACTGAATAAGTACATCTTCTAATCCTCATTTTCACTCCTTGCTTTTGCTGCAAAAAACAAAATCCTATGATTTGGAATTCGAAAAAGAAGAAAATCCAAAATATGCCATGCAGGGGCTCAAACTTATCTAAGATGTATATAATGTAGAATACATGGCGGATGAGTAGGGACTTCTGTATGGAAAATGTACAGAATTACGTCAACGTTTGTCCAAACTGATACTGGAGAGTTTTGAATTCTGGTTTAAGAATAACTAAAGTTCTAAAACGCAGTCTTATGGGAAAATCATAGTAAGGAAGCGCGGAATAGTTTTGCATGTTCCTATGTTATATAAATGGTGTAAAACAGTTTGTTTCCGGTAAACGGGCCATTTTGCCCGCGGGCAGATCCTCTTTATTATTTGAGGTGACAACGGATGACTCGTTGCCTTGTATCATTTTGAAAGGGGCGGGACTGGAAAATCCGTATGAATGGCAGGTCATCATGGATAAAGAGCATTGGACAATATCCGAGAGTGCCGTCATGTATAATAAACCAGGCGTGCTGTCGGATGCTCCGCAAGATATGGTGTCCCGGATTAAACCTTCACAAATACTCCCCATACGCAATGCTGAGATACAAGGTAAAGACGGAGTCAGTATCAGAAAGAATGATTATGTTCTCATCGACTTTTTCCATATTGAGATGGAAGCACTGATTTTCCGGGCTAAGGGAAAGGGGACTATAACCGTGTGTGTCGGCGAGACTTCCGAGGAGGCGCTGGAACGGGATGACAAGAAGCTGGAACAAATACCCACTGCTGCCTGTGGTTTTGCCAGAAGAGGGCAGTGTCATCACTTTGCCGGACCGTGCTTTCAGATATGTTTTACTGGAGTGTGACAAAGGAGCTGAGATTACTTCCCTTCGTTTTGATGTGGCATTGTGGTCGGTAGAGCACCAGATGCAGTTTGAAACGGATGATGATTATGTGAACAACCTGCTCAAAATGAGCAGTGCGACATTGCAACCAGTATGCACCGCTTTTATCTGGACGGGGTGAAGTGTGATTTTCTTCCCTGGTCCATGGATGCGTTGGTCAGCACCCTGGCGGAGGATTATCTTTTCGGTGACCAGCAGGTGTCAAAAAACGGAATTTCCATAGCACTGATGCCGCTTGATCCGCAGAAATCGGCGACTGGATGGAGCAGGGACATACCCGTTTCCCCGAGAATTTCATGTTGAATGCCTCCAGAGCCCAGCAGCTGGTGTTCTATAACCATCCGTATGGACTGAGCCTTTGTCACGGCGCGAATGGTGTTCCGGTAGTGATGGGTGCATTGAACGGTCTGGTCGGTTTCAGCCAGTCTTCGGTAAAGCCGAATGAATATACTATTAAACCAGAGTTACTCCATTTGAAGTGGATTCATTCCAGAATTTCGGTAAAGGAAGGATATATTGTCTTGAAACTGAATACCAAGAGAGAAAGCACTATTGACATTCCGGTCGGATGCACAGTCAGAATTATAAAAAAGACTGGAAAGAAGTCACAGGTGCTGAGAAAATAGGACGGGTACAGCTTCCGATTGAAGGACTGAGTGTTGAATAGGAAAAAGTGTCTGTTCAATAACCATATTCTTCTTTTTTAAGTCATTCTTAATCTACTTAATTAAACCGACAAGTTGCAAATTCTTGAATTTCTTCCTAGCTTTGTATTCGTTTGTTTTTAACAGGAGTACTTGCGTGAAGAATATGAAAAACATAGGAAGGATATTATTACCAATCATTATTTTGTTATTGACTGTGCGGATAAATGCCGTTCCGGTCAAAGCATTTGATATGATAATAAGAAATCTTCCTAATTCGGAACAGTTGCCGACCAAAGAATTGCTTTGTATCTTCCAGGATTCGGAAGGATATATGTGGTATGGTACTGAGGGGGGAGGCTTGTGCCGTGATGATGGGTATACAGTGAAAGTATTCCGTTCTGATTTCAAGAATCCGGGAGTCTTGGAAAACAACAGTGTGACGTGTATTACTGAAGACAGTGAAGGGAAAATATGGTTTGGAACGAAGCGTGGCGTTTATATTTTGTCAAAAACAGATTATGAGATAAGGGCGCTTGCTGATGAAACGATAAAGAGTTGGACTATAACTACAATGACAGCGACGTCTGATGGTATGATCTGGATTTCGACTAACAGGCACCTGTTTCGATACAATGCGTCAGGGGAAAGAGCTGGAAAATACATTCTTACATGGAAAGGACAGGAGAATACCGTCAATTCTATTTATGAGGATAAGAAAAAGAAAGTTTGGGTAACTCAAGCAAAAGGTGGGCTTTTTTGCTATGATAAGGTAAAGGACTCTTTTATTTCATATCCTTGGCCCTATGAAGAGTATCCCACAAGCATGACGGAAGATCATAACACCCCGTATTATTGGGTTACTACTTGGGGAAAAGGTATTGTACGTTTTGATCCCAAGGCACAGGATACAGACAAAATGTTTGGATTGCAAACAGTGGATAATGCGTCTTCTAACTCCGATACCCGAAAGCTTCATCATATCATACAAGATTCTGTTAAGGGATATTTGTGGGTGACTGCGGCAGATAACTTATATGCCTATAAAATAACGGCCGATGCATCTTTGGATAAGGTAGATCTCTCTCGTTTATTATCAGCTGACAGGAAAATCCTCACAAAGATTCTTTCCGATCAATCCGGAAACTTATGGGTGACAGGTTATTATCCTTCTTCTTTCATTATTTCTTTTCTTCCTAATGAAGTGCTTCCTTTGTCTATGGAAGGGGTAAAGCAAAATTTGGGGGTAATCGCGTCTCCTATGCAGTTTTCTCAAGAGAAAAATTATTATTGGATCAGGCAAAAGAAATTGGGACTATATGCTTATGATCCCCAGAGAGATCGTATATCTGTTGTTGAGAATGACAGGGAGCTCTCTTTTTTCTTTGAGAGGCCATCGGACAGAGAGGGACTCTATATGGTAAGGGATCATTCGGTAATTTTAATTCGGTATAAGGGGAACCGGCTTTTTGAATCCATCGTATGTGCCATACCGATTAAACAAGGTGAGCGTATCCGTGCTTTGCATGATGACCACCATGGAAATCTTTGGATAGGGACTACTTACCATTTATTTCGGTATAGCTTGGAGGAAGACCGATTGACTACAGTTTGTGATGATGTTAGTTTTATAAATGCTATCGTTTCGTCTAATGAAGGAGTTGTTTATTTTGCAACTGAAAGTAGAGGGTTGTGGAGAATTTCCGGAGAAAGCCGGTTGCAAATAAAGGATACTGGAGAAAATTATTCGGTATTGACTGTCGCTCCGGACAACAATCTTTGGGTGGGTACTAAACAGGGTAACGTGTATAGTTATTCTCCGGATACGAATGATTTTATTTCCCGGACAAAAGATTGTGGATTGACAGGGGATGCTGTTTTGGATATAAAGTCGGATGACAATGGGAATCTTTGGATTCTTACATCACAGCGGGTGATGGTCTATCATCCCGGAACACATATCTTTAATATGATGTCTTGTACTGATTCTTGGATAAATTTGGAAGATTTCCAATCATTGTATAAAGGCCCTCGGGGAGAAATGAGCGTGGGTGGACGAGGTGGAATTGTGACTTTTCCTCACTATAACGAAAAAAAGAGGAGGATACCTGAGCCCGTGGTGCGTTTGACATCCATCAAAATGAATAACCTCTCTGAAATAGGAGTGGATAATCAAGAGAAAATAAGACTGTCCCCTCACGAGAGGAATGTGGAATTGTTTTTTTCAACTTTTGATCATTTGAATACAAATAAGGTAAGATATGCTTATCGTTATAAACAAAGAAACGATAAGTGGGTGACCTTGCCGGCAGGGAAAAATAGTATCGGCTTGTCTGATTTGTCAAAGGGGGAATTTGAACTGGAAGTTCGTGCTACAGATGAAAACGGACTGTGGAGTAAGAGTACATTGACGGTTATGATCCAGTGTCTGCCTGCTTGGTATGAAACAGGTTGGGCGTATTTGTTTTATGTACTTGTTGTTTTATCGGTTGTTTGGGGATTGGGCCGGATGTATATGAAATTACGGAAGCCCATTGTTGCACAGACTGTTCTGCCACTGGAACAAAATCCGGAACAAAGGCATGAGATAGATCCATTGCCGAAAGAAGGAAAAGTAGAAGCGAATTCTATTTCAGCATCTGATGAGCAATTAATAAAAAAGGCATTGGACATGGTTGAGAAGAACCTTAGTAATCCTGAATATTCCATAGAAGATTTAAGTAGGGATATGTGCATGAGTCGTGCCACTCTTTACCGGAAGATTACATCTATTACCGGAAGTTCGCCTTCTGATTTTGTGAAGAATGTACGTCTTCGTAAAGCTGCGGAATTATTGAAAGAGGGAGGTCTTTCCATTGCTGAGATAGCTGATAAGGTTGGTTTTAATACACCTAGTTATTTCACAAAATCATTCAAGAAACTGTTTGGGGTATTGCCTACACAATATAAATAAGCTTATAACGGGCTCTGTCGTTTTATTTTGCAACATTTGTTCCATATCTTGCAACGTGTGAACGGTTTGTATCGAAGAGTGTTTTCTACTTTTACAACCTATAAAGAATATGAACCAATAATTAATTAAAAACGATTTGTTGGATATGAAATGTATTTTGTTGTTTTTATCGTTAGTCTGCTCGTTGAGTGTGAGCGCACAGTATTGTTCAGAAGTATGGTCTCCCGACAATGGGGACGGTACCTATACCAATCCTGTGATAAATGCTGATTATAGTGATCCCGATGTGGTAGCTGTAGGCGATGATTATTATCTTACAGCCAGTTCTTTTAACTGTATGCCCGGGCTACCTATTTTACACAGTAAAGACCTTGTTAATTGGGAGATAATAGGTCACGCCTTGCGTAGCCAGTTTCCTGATTCTGTGCGCACACAACATGGTATGGGTGTATATGCTCCGAGTATAAGATATCATTCAGGCGAATTCTATATCTATTGGGGAGATCCCGATCGGGGTATTTTTATGGTGAAAACCAAAGATCCTGCAGGTGAATGGGAAAAACCGGTGATGGTGGTTGAAGGTCTCGGGTATATCGATACGACTCCGTTGTGGGATGAGGATGGTCGTTGTTATCTTGTCAATGGATGGGCTAACAGTCGTATAGGTTTTAATGGTGTGCTTACTGTACGTGAATTGTCTGCTGATGGCACACGCGCCATAGGTGAGCCATGTATTGTATTCGATGGTGATGCTACAGGCAATGTTACTACCGAAGGGCCTAAGTTTTATAAGCGTGACGGCTGGTATTGGATTCTTTGTCCTGCCGGTGGTGTAGCTGGAGGCTGGCAGTTGGCTATGCGTAGTAAATCGCCTTATGGTCCATATGAATGGAAACGTGTATTGGAACGCGGAAAAACCACGATGAATGGACCTCATCAAGGTGGATGGATACATACAAAATATGGTGAAGACTGGTTTATACATTTTCAGGATAAAGGTCCTTATGGCCGCGTGTGTCATTTACAACCTGTCGATTGGAGTAGTGGATGGCCTGTTATGGGGAATGCTGGTGAGCCTTACTGGAAATTCCGTAAGCCGAAATCAGATAGTAAGACTATAGTTAATCCTGTGGAGACTGATGAGTTTGATTCATCAAAACTTGGTATGCAGTGGCAATGGCAAAATGATTATAAAGAAAGTTACGGTCAAGCTACAAGTATGGGGTTTTTCCGCCTGTTTACGTACGCATTACCTGAGCTTGGAGATGTCAGTAATCTGTGGTATGTACCGAATATGCTATTACAGAAAATACCGGCTGATGAATTTACAGCTACCACAAAGCTGAGTTTTTGTTCGCGTAATTCAGACCAGTATGTTGGTCTTGTCTGTATGTCGGCCGAATATTCGTCTGTGGGTCTGCAACGTACCGAGGACGGTTACGAGTTACAGATACGCCATAATCCGAATGCCATGCGTACTCACTTGACTGATGAGGTGTTAACTGTGGATACCTTGAAACCCACACAAAAAGGAACTCCACGTAAGGGACGTCCTGCGGAGATGCATATAAAGGATGTGTACCTACGCATGAGTATAAAAGACAGCAAGGTGAACTATGCCTACAGCATTGATGGAAAGAAATGGAAGAAGGCTGGTGGCGAGTATGCTATGGGCAAAGGACGTTGGATAGGTTCAAAAATAGGATTTTTTGCCGTTGATCCAAATAAGACCGGTCGCAAAGGATTTATTGATATCGACTGGTTCAGGATTTCCCGATAGCTACTCTGTAGTCGTATCTTGCAACATTTGTTCCACATCTTGAAACGTGGGAGCGGTTTGTATCAAGGTGGATTTTCTACATTTGCTGTTGATAAATCAATGAATAATACCATGAACAGACAGAATTTACTTATTTTATTATGTATGCTTTTGCTTTTTCCCGTATCCGGACAGAGCAATAACCGTGAGAAATATAATTTCAACCCTGGATGGTTGCTTTATATCGGAGATACGCCGGGGGCGGAAAGAACGGATTTTTCCGATGAAAACTGGAAAAAAATTACTTTGCCCCGGGCTTTTAATGAAGATGAGGCATTTAAAGTACATATATGGGGAATGACGGATACTATAGCCTGGTATAGAAAACATTTCAGGCTCCCTAAGACTGCAAAAGGGAAGAAGGTCTTTATTGAGTTTGAGGGAGTACGGCAGGCGGCGGATTTCTATTTGAACGGCAAGCATATAGGATTGCATGAAAATGGGGTGATGGCGGTAGGCTTTGATCTGACTCCGTTTCTGAATTTTGGTGGAGAGAATGTGATTGCTCTCCGAACAGACAATGACTGGAGGTATAAGGAGCGTTCGACTGGAAGTTTGTTCCAGTGGAATGATAGAAATTTCAATGCCAATTATGGAGGAGTACCTAAAAATGTATGGTTGCACATTACTGATAAATTGTACCAGACCTTGCCTCTATACAGTAATTTACAGACTACAGGGACTTACATCTATGCATCCGATATTAAGGTAAAGACCCGTGAGGCGGTTGTTCATGTAGAGTCACAGGTGCGGAATGAGTATGGCAAGTCCGTTCATGTGGATTATGAGGTGAGCATTTATGATTATGATGGAAAAAGGGTCAGTACATTCCGGGGACAACCGACGACAGTGCAGTCCGGAGAAACAGTTGTATTGAAAGCTTCTGCACCGTTAAAAGATCTTCATTTTTGGAGTTGGGGCTATGGCTATTTATATGATGTGAAGACTACCCTGTTGGTGAATGGCCGTTCAGTGGATGAAGTTGTTACCAGGACAGGTTTCCGCAAGACTCGTTTTGGAGAAGGAAAAGTGTGGCTCAATGACCGTGTGTTGCAGTTGAAGGGATATGCGCAACGGTCCAGTAATGAATGGCCGGGAGTAGGAATGTCTGTACCGCCTTGGATGAGTGACTACTCTAACGGATTAATGATTGAGCATAATGCCAATCTTTTTCGGTGGATGCATGTCACTCCCTGGAAACAGGATGTGGAATCTTGTGACCGTGTGGGGGTGATACAGATGTTGCCTGCAGGAGATGCGGAAAAAGATGCGACCGGCAGACGTTGGGAACAACGGAAAGAGTTGATGAGGGATGTCATTATTTATATGCGTAATAATCCAAGTATTTTATTTTATGAATCGGGAAATGAATCAATCAGCCGTGAGCACATGGTTGAGATGATTGCCATACGGGATCAGTATGATCCGTACGGAGGAAGGGCGATAGGTTCCCGGGAGATGCTGGATATTCGTGAGGCTGAATATGGTGGTGAAATGCTTTATGTGAATAAAAGTGAACATCATCCTATGATTCAGACTGAATATTGTCGTGATGAGGGGTTGCGTAAATATTGGGACGAATATAGTTATCCGTTTCATAAACAGGGAGATGGTCCTTTGCACAAAGGACAGGATGCCGGAGCATATAATCAGAATCAGGACAGGCTGGCTGTGGAATTTGTCCGACGTTGGTATGATTTGTGGCGTGAGCGTCCCGGAACAGGCCGGCGTGTCAATTCAGGAGGTGCGAAGATTGTGTTTTCCGATACGCAGACTTATGGACGTGGTGCCGAGAATTATCGCCGGAGCGGTGTGGTGGATCCGTTGAGAATCCCTAAGGATGGCTTCTTTGCACACAAGGTAATGTGGGACGGATGGGTGGATGTGGAAAACTATCATACTCATATTATTGGTCATTGGAATTATACTCCGGATGTGAGAAAACCTGTTTATGTGGTTTCATCGGGAGATGCAGTGGAACTGTTTGTAAATGGAAAATCCAAAGGTTTCGGCAGACAGGATTATCGGTTCTTGTTTACTTTTGATTCTGTGCAATGGGAGAAAGGGACGATTGAAGCCATATCTTACGATGAACAGCATAAAGAATTGAGCCGTCATTCTCTTCAAACCGTTGGAGAGCCTGAACGGTTAAAACTGACCTTGATGCATAGTCCGCAAGGCGTCTTTGCCGACGGCGCTGATATAGCTATGGTGCAGGTGGAAGTGGTGGATGGCAATGGAGAACGATGCCCGTTAGCTAATCATAAGATAAAGTTTGATTTACAAGGCCCGGCTGAATGGAGAGGAGGAATAGCACAGGCGGCAGATAATTATGTGTTGGCAAAAGAACTTCCTGTGGAATGTGGTATAACACGAGTGATGATCCGCTCGACAACGCAACCGGGAAATGTGGTGCTGAAGGTGGCTGCGGAAGGGTTGGCTTCAGAAGAAATAGCTTTCAGTACGCAGCCGGTAGAAGTTAAAAATGGCTTAAGTACCTTTTTCCCATCCGTTGGGTTGCCCAGCCGCTTTGACCGTGGTGAAACTCCGTCCTCGCCCTCTTATAAAGAGACCAAAGTTGATGTCAGAGTGGCTGATGTTACAGCCGGAACAAATCAAAGGGATGCAGGGAAAAGTTTTGATGACAACGAATTGAGCGAGTGGAAAAATGATGGCAGGTTGAACACCGCCTGGATTACATATAAATTGGAAAGGCGTGCGGAAATAGATGATATCTGTATCAAACTGACCGGATGGAGGCAGCGTTCTTATCCGCTTGAAGTATATGCCGGAGAACACTTGATTTGGAGCGGGAACACGGAGAAAAGTTTGGGATATGTTCATTTGATGATTGACCGTCCGGTACGTTCTGATGAGATAACCATCCGTTTGAAGGGGGCTACTCAGGATTCCGATGCATTCGGCCAAATCATAGAAGTTGTGGAACCCAAGGCCGGAGAGCTTGATCTTTTCAAAGCTGAAGGAGGCAAGAAGGTACACAATGAACTCCGGATAGTTGAGGTGGAATTTTTAGAAACTTTGAATCAGTAATTTCAGAAATTAAGAAAATACGTCTATATTTACATCAATTATAAAATATCTTTTTATGAAAAATATATTCATAGGGTTGATAGCTGTTTGGGGGCTTTTTCTCGTTTCATGTGAAACAAGGGAGCCCATGGCTGAAGTAATAGAAAGAGGTCTGGAGGTTTCCAAACGGCAAGCTGTCTTTTTAGCGAAGGAAGTGGAAAATCAGAAAGGAAGGCTTCCACGGACTTATGAGGGTGGTGAACTGAAAACATCCGATTACCGGGCATGGATTTCCGGTTTTTTCCCGGGAGTGTTATGGTATTTGTATGAGAATACGCCTACGGATGAACTGAAAAGATATGCGGAACTATATACAGAACGGGTGGAGTCTGCCAAGGATATGACCACCACCCATGATTTAGGATTTATGTTATATTGTAGCTTCGGAAACGGATATCGGTTGGCAAAGAATCCTCATTATTTAGAGGTGATGACTGTAGGAGCGGAATCCTTGGCAACTCGTTATGATGAGCGGGTAAAAGCTATCAAATCGTGGAATTCAAATGAAAAATGGCAGTTTCCCGTCATTATTGATAATATGATGAATCTGGAATTTTTGTTTTTTCTTGCTAAGACAACGGGGGAAAAACGTTTGATGAATATGGCTGACAGTCATGCACAGACCACTCTTCGACATCATTTTAGAGATGATTATAGTTGTTATCATGTAGTTTCTTATGATACGCTTTCCGGACAACCACATTTTAAAGGTACTCATCAGGGGTACGCCGACAATTCGGCATGGGCCAGAGGACAGGCATGGGCGCTGTATGGCTATACCATGATGTACAGGGAGACCGGAAAGACCGAATATTTGGAACAGGCGCGGAAAGTAGCTTCTTATATTAAGAATCATCCCAATTTGCCGGACGATAAAATACCTTATTGGGATTTTGACGCACCGGATATTCCTGCTGCTCCCCGGGATGCATCCGCCGCTGCTGTTATGGCATCGGGACTTATTGAACTGAGTCAGCTGGATAAAAGTAAGGAAGGAGCGGATTGGCTGGAGCTGGCAGAAATGCAGATTCGTTCTTTGTCCTCTCCGGAGTACCTTGCCGAACCGGAAACCAACGGAGGTTTTATCTTGAAGCATAGTGTGGGAAATTATAATAAGAATTCGGAAGTAGATGTTCCCCTGTCTTATGCAGATTATTATTATGTCGAGGCTTTGTTACGCTTAAAAAAACTACAGAATGAGAACTAGGAATTGTTTGTTGATTGCTTTTTGTTTTATTTTTTTGTGTGGAAAACTGTATGCTCAGCCCACAGGTAGTGAGGACCGTATGTACTGGGTGCAGACTTTAACAAGGATTGCTGATCCTGTGTTGGTCAATCTCAGTCAGGGCACGTTGAAAAAGAATATGCCGTTTGAGTCACTGTCTGATGAACCTTTACGTAGAAGTGTTTCCTATCTGGAAGCGGTAGGAAGAACCGTTTGCGGTATTGCTCCTTGGCTGGAACTGGGACCTGATGATACTCAGGAAGGAAAGTTAAGAGAAAGGTATATTCAACTGGTGGTTAAAGGACTGAAACAGGCTGTCGATCCGCAATCAGCTGATTATTTGATGTTTGATAACCGTCATTCCCAGCCCTTGGTAGATGCGGCTTTTCTTGTACAAGGTTTGTTGAGAGCTCCCAGACAACTTTGGGGAAATCTGGATGTGGATATTCAAAAAAAACTGGTGTATGAGTTGAAAAGAACGCGTGGCATAAAGCCTAATGAGAGTAATTGGTTGCTTTTCGCTTCGATGGTAGAAGCGGCCTTGTTGGAATTTACGGGGGAATATGATAGTCAGAGATTATATTATGGTGTAAACCGTTTCATTGATGAATGGTATAAAGGAGATGCCTGGTATGGAGATGGGGCAGAATTGCATCTGGATTATTATAACAGTTTGGTCATCCATCCGATGTTGACGGATGTATTGTATGTCATGAAAAAGCATGGATTGGAGCGTGCTGAGTTCTTGGAACGCCAATTGGTTCGTCAACAACGAATGGCTGCCCAGCTTGAACGGATGATCTCTCCGGAAGCCACTTATCCTGTAGTGGGCCGTTCTATCGTGTATCGTTTTGGCGCTTTTCATGCGCTTTCTCAAATTGCTTTGTTGGACAAGATTCCTCAGCCTCTTTCCAAAGGACAGATCCGTTCTGCTCTGACAGCTGTTATGCAGAGGCAGATATCTATGCCCGGTACTTTTGATGAAAACGGGTGGCTGAAAATTGGCTTTTCAGGCAGTCAGATAAATATGTCCGAACCTTATATAAATACAGGCAGTCTGTATATGTGTACAGCGGTCTTTTTGCCATTGGGACTTCCGGCAAATCATCCTTTCTGGACTGAGCCTTATAGTGAATGGACTAACCTGAAGGCATGGAAAGGTGTTGATGTAGGGGCGGATAAGGCTTTGAGAAAAGGTTAGGTGTCTATGAAAAGAAAAGTAACTTAACTTATTTACCCGGGTAAGTCAACTTAAATGCCGAAGTAACTTAACTTACTTGGTCTATGAAGATAGCTTACTTTTCATTGGCCAGTTTGTCTAATTTTAAAGAGCATGGAGATTTTTCCATATTAAAGGAAAAATCTCCATGCTTTATGTTTGTATGTCAATAGAATAGCTATTGTGTAATATGGACCCCCCCTCTACTTTTGCATGGAATAAATTATAAAACTTTAATTGATTGGCAATGGAAAACAACAAGATGTTCAAAAGTCTTTATGATCGTATTTTATCTGTGAAATTCCTAAATACAGTTTTAATAGGTTGTGCTGTAATGGGAGGGGCTTGTTCTCTTTCGCATCCGATAACCGATATGACCACCAAAGAAAAGGCTTGGGAGGAGTTTTCTCATCCTGTAGATTCCACCCGTACTAAAGTTTGGTGGTTTCATGGAGAGACAGAAACAACTCGTGAAGGTATAACCGCAGATTTGGAAGCTTACAAGCGTGCCGGAATTGGAGGGGTGGTATATTACGACCAGGTTCATGGAAAGGCGGAGAATGCGTTGCCTGCATTATCTCCGGCATGGTGGGATATGTTGCGCTTTGCAGCATCTGAAGCCAAACGTATCGGACTTTCCTTTGAAGTGAATCTTTCTAATGGTTTTGTAGCAGGAGGTCCTTGGATTACTAAAAGGTTGGGGATGCAACGTCTCATAGCCAGTGATACTCTTGTCAGCGGTGACCAACATTTCTCTGCTATACTTTCCAAGCCCGGAAAAGATGAATGTTGGGATGTGGCGGTACTAGCTTTTCCTGCTACCCGACAGAATTGGGAAACAAGTTACCACCGCCGTCCTCGTATAACGACAACCCCTTCTCATATTTTGGGTAAATCATTATTTCAGCCAGATGGTACACTCGTTACAATTCCTGCACGTGCTGCCGGAGAATCTGTTTTGGTGAATCTTGATTTTGGTGAGGATTTTACCGCTCGCAGCATCAGCTATCAGGTTCGTCCACGTGGGGCAAAATCTTCTACAGGGGCTATGAATCCTCCCGGGCATCCGGCTGAGAGTTTTTATGGCTTGGGGTACCAAAAATTACCAGATATAGGACAGTTGGAGGTTTCCAATGATGGTATTAATTATGAGAGAGTTTGTGATTTGAAACCTATTTATCAGACTCCGAGTAATCGTTGGATTCAAAAAACAATTTCATTCCCGGCAGTAAAGGCTCGTTATTTTCGTCTGAATTTTCACGATTGGTATCTTCCTAAAGATACTCGTCCGGATTTGGTGATAGGAAACTTTTCTCTCTCTTCACGTGCACGAATGGACCAATGGGAAGAACGTGCCGCACTCTATTCTGAATATATTCAGAGAAATCTAACACCACCTTATGAGGGCGAAGAGACGATAGACCCGGAAAAAATAGTAGACCTTACAGATAAAATGGATTCTGAGGGGAAGTTGGAGTGGGAGGTTCCGGCAGGAGAATGGGTGATTATGCGTTTTGCTCATGAGCCTACTGGCGGTCCGTTGAGACATGGGCGTGCCAATTTAATGGGATTGGAATGTGATAAAATGTCGGTAGAAGCGGTGACGGTTCAATGGGAAAATTATACCAAACCTATTTTGGATTCTTTAGCTGCTATCGGTTGTTTGCCTGCAGGAGTCACCATGGATAGTCATGAGGCCGGTTCGCAAAATTGGACTCCGGGGTTTGAACAGGAGTTTTTACATCGAAAAGGGTATGATATGCGTTGTTATCTGCCGGCTATGATGGGATATATCGTAGGTTCGGTGTCTCAAAGTGACGGTTTCCTATATGATATGCGCCGTACAATGGCTGATATGATTTCTGATAATTATTACGGCACGTTGCAAAAATTAAGTGATAAGGCGGGAGTGAATCTGACAGCACAGGCTGTGGGGAACGGATTGAGCCTGGTGGCGGATAATCTTCAGGCAAAAGGACGTGTTAATAAACCACAAGGTGAATTCTGGACTTCACATCCTGATGGAGGGTATGATGTGAAGGAAACTTCATCTGCCGCTCATTTTTACGGAAAGCCTATTGCTTCAGCGGAAGCTTTTACCGGCAGCCGTTATTATCACTGTTTTGCAGATCAGAAAAATTCGGCGGATTATGCTTATGCTTTTGGAGTGAATGAATTTGTGTTATGTGCGTCTGCTTATCAGCCTTGGATTGATAAATATCCGGGTAGTACGGCTGGCGGCAAGCATTATTGTCTGAACAGGAACAATACTTACTGGGAATATAGCCGCCCGTTCTGGGATTATCAGGCACGTTGTTCCGCATTGATGCGTAAAGGAGTGCCTGTTGTCGATATATGTGTGTATTTGGGACAGAATCCGCCGGTGAAATTGGTAACTTATCGCCTTCCTGAAATCCCCGAAGGTTATGATTTTGATGTTTGTACAGCTGAGGCATTAGTAGGGCGTACGATGGCTGTGGATGGTCGGTTGACCTTACCGACAGGAATTAGTTATAGTTTATTGGTGATTCAGCGTAATAATGATATGCCCTTGCATGTGTTGCGTCATATAGCTGGTTTAGTTAAAGGAGGTGTCATCGTTTGTGGGCCACGTCCGGATGGTTCCGATTCCTTGAAAGATAAAGCGGAATCGGAAGAATATCGAGCATTGGTTGATGAGTTGTGGGGAGAGTTGACTACTGTATCACAGATCCGTAAAGTCGGTAAGGGGAAAATTTATGAAAATATTCCATTGTCGGAGGTTTTGAAATATGAAAATATTCGTCCTGATATAGCAATAAAAAGTGGTAATACAGCGAAGGATAAAGTTTATTTTGTTCATCGTCGTTTATCGGATGCCGATGTGTATTTTTTGAATAATCATAGTGACAGAGCTTTTCATGATACTATCCGGTTGCGTACGGATGCCCGACAGGCGGAATATTGGGATGCTGTGACTGGGCAACGTTATATGATACCTGTAAAAGCATCCGGAGAAAAAGGTATGTTGTTGAACTTGACTTTGGCTCCTCGTGAGTCTGGATTTATAGTGACTTCAAATAATCAGGCAACCGGTTTATTGCCGAGAATAGCGGATGTACAAGAAACAATTACTCCGATTGAGGGTAGTTGGAATGTTTATTTTGATCCTCGCTGGGGTGGTCCCGGGAAAGTCGTTTTTGACGAATTGATAGATTGGACAGTGCATGCCGATACAGGTATCCGTTATTATTCAGGCACGGCGGTTTATCATAAAGAATTAAATCTGGCGATGCCTGCTCAAAATGAACGGTTACTGCTTCGTTTTCCTCGCTTAGGTTCCTTAGCGCGTGTCTGGGTAAATGGAAAAGAAGTCGTTACTGTATGGTGCTCTCCTTGGGAGGCTGATATAACCTCTTATGTCCATGAGGGTAAAAATAATCTAAAAATAGAGGTGGTTAATTCATTGATGAACCGTATGATTGGGGATGCCTCACTTCCTGAATCCGAGAGGTTTACTTATGCTTATCCTCAAATAGCTACTCCGACTGATAAACTTGTGCCTTCGGGTATTATGGAGCAATTGAATTTGGTGTACCGACAGTGTCAGTAACAGGAAAATGCGTTTACATATCAATCAGGAACAAAACACTAAAATATTATACTTTATGAATTTACGTACTATTTTTATTTCATCGTTTCTGTCATTGAGCAGCCTGGGGGTGTTGGCTCAGGAACGGATTAATTTAAGCGGTACATGGCAATTTGCATTTGCCGCTAATCAAAAGGAGGCGGACCGTTTGGAAAGGTTTTATACGTCTGATTTTGCTAAAAGCAAATTTAAGTCAACTCCTGTTCCATCCAATTGGGCCTTGTTGGGATATGAAGAACCGGTTTATCGAGGATTCAAGGATAATCAAGCCGGTGAGGGATTTTATGTGAGGGAGTTTACAATTCCTCAGGATTGGAAAGACAAACGTATCTTGTTGCATTTCGGTGGTGTATGGTCATCGGCTGAAGTTTGGCTCAACGGGAACGAACTGGGGCGTCATGATTGCGGATATACTTCTTTTGCTTTTGATGTGACGAATAAGCTGAAAGTGGATGAGCCTAACAAACTGGCTGTCAGGGTAAGGCAGATCACCCGTGAGTATAAGTTTGATGTTTGTGATGACTGGACTTGGGGAGGTATTTATAGAGATGTAACTTTGGAGGCTATGCCGGCTAAACGATGGATTGATGATGTGGTGGTGCAGACAACTTTTGACCATTTGTTTCAAGATGCGAATCTGGACATACGGGTGATGATCAGTGATAAGCATAAGAATACATTGCCCGGAAATTATCCTAGTCCCGGCGAGCCTTATAAGCTATGTTTCACACTCACTGACAAAGAAGGCAAAGAGGTGGCACAAAGACAAATGGCTATACCTGCCCATGTTTCGACGGATCGGGAGATTTGTTTGAGCTTGCCGGTTGAGGCTCCGCACCAGTGGACTGCCGAAACTCCTTATTTGTATAGCCTGAAAGTGGAACTTTTAGAAAAAGAGGCAGTAACACATACACGTATGGAACGTGTTGGTTTCCGTCAGATTTCCACTGATGGAGGAGTCTTCAGAATTAATGGACAAGCAGTTAAACTTCGGGGGGTGAACAGGCATGATGAACATCCGGATGTAGGTCGTGCCACTACCCGTAAACAGTGGTTGGAGGACCTCACGCTGATGAAGGCTGCCAATATCAATTATCTTCGTCTCTCACATTACACACCTGCCGAAGGGTTTATTGAACTATGTGATTCAATGGGAATGTATGTGGGTAATGAAGTGACGCTAGGGGGAGCCGGGGATTTGATGTATGATCCTTCATTCTCGGGGGCGGTTCTGCAACGTTCGTATGAAACGATTGTCCGGGATATAAACAAGCCGTCTATTATTTATTGGTCAATAGGTAACGAAGATCCTTTGACCTCTCTGCACATGGTTTCTGTAAAATTGGTCAAGGCACTTGATCCCACTCGTCCGGTACTGTTGCCTTGGCGTCCTGAAGAATGGCTTCCTAAAGAAGTGGATATTCTTGCTCCTCATTATTGGAACCCGCAGGAATATGACCGGCTTGCCGGACATTCCGGACGTCCTGTTATTTCGACTGAATACACACATGCTTATGGCAATGATGCGTTTGGAGGGTTGGAAGCACGTTGGAAGGCATTAACTAAACATCCTGCCGGAGCCGGAGCAGCTGTATGGATGTGGGCGGATCAAGGGGTTAAGACTCCTGTCCGAAAGAAAGAGAAAGATTTGAGTGAAGATGAATACTTAAGAATTAATACAGCCGGTTGGGATGGTATTGTGGATTCCTATCGTAATTTCACTCGTGACTATTGGGAGACGAAGGCCGTCTATGCTCCGGTTTACCCTGCTGTGGACAAAATTTCATTTGTACCCGGTCAGGATTCGGTACGTATTCCTATCCAAAATGATTTTGATTTTACGAATCTTAGTTCGGTAAAGATGGCTTGGTCTGTACGGGAAGATGAGAATGTATTATATTCGGGCACTGATTCCATGTATGGTTATCCTCATACAGTGTCGGACTTTAAATTGCCGGTAGAAAAACTAGTGACTGTTCGTCCGGGAAGAACTTATTATGTGTGGTTTATATTTACAGATGAAAAAGGAACAGAGATCACTCGCAGGGCTGTTGAACTTTGCCCTCAGACAGAACAACCGATATCTGTTCCTGTTTGTCGTGAACTTTTGGTTACTGAGGCGGATCAGGTTACCATTGAGGCTGGTGATGTTCGCTATGTGTTTAGTCCGAAGAATGGACAATTGGTGTCTGCGGAACTAAAGGGAAAGCAGTTGATAAAAGACTTGTATCCGGCTATCTGGCGTAAATTAAATCAAGGTGAGACTTCCGGATTTGGTAAAGAAAATCTTCGTAAGGCTGTCGATCTTACTCATTATACGTCATCGGTAACAGCATGGAAGGTGGAGAAGACGCCAACCAATGCGGTTATCCGTACTACTGTGGATTATAGGGTGGATCAGGAGAATCGTTTTACAGTGACTTATCGTTATTCAATAGGAGTGGATGGACGCTTGAACGTTTATTATCAGATTCTTACTAAAGTAGCTGTACCTTGGTTGCCTATTGTTGGTATGTCCATGCAGTCTGTATCCGGGCTTGATCAGGTACATTGGTTGGGATTGGGCCCGTATGATGCTTATCCTAATAAGCAGGCTGCTCCTATATTGGGTGTATGGGGAGGAACTGCGGGAAGTCCGGATGTGACGGGAATAAAAGCGATGCGCTGGATGGAACGTTCCGGATCTGAAGGAACCATACATGTTTCGAATTCTGGTTATATGGAGAATGACGCAATATGCCCGGAAAGAACTTATATTTTATCAGGAGTATTCGGTCGTCCGGAGAAAGGACGCCGTGCTGAAGAATCGGTTCCTCAACTTCGTACAGATACGGGAAAGCCGTTTGTTGGCGAGTTCAGTATTATGTTGAAGGCAGTTCGCTAGATTGTTTTCTTGAATGGGTGGAAGATTTTCCATGCAATTTATCAATTTATGGTTTTCAATAGGTTGTCTATGATATAAAGTTAAACAAAAGTGAAGGAAGTATGTGATAACGGTTGTCTGTGATAGATAGCCGTTATTTTTTATGTGATGTCTATTGGTCGTTTAGAGAATAAATTCCATATAAAAGGTCAAAAATCCATATTTTGGCATCTTGTATTGCCTTTTTAGCTATTCTTGGTTTTTATATCTATTTGTATTTTTACATAGATAAATAATTAATTAACATGATGAGTATGAGAAAAAAAAGATTTGGTATTTATTTACTTTTATCGTTGATTTTTGTAATTGGCATGTCAGCTCAAGTTGTTTTAGATAATTGGGGACAACAAGATAGAGAGGGAAGAAACATAGATGTTGGTTTTCAGAATCATAAAAAAATAATAGTCCCATTGCATTGGGTAGGGAACGTACCTCAAAAAATGAATAAACCAGTAAGTTTTGGTATTCCTTTTGGTAAAGGAGAAGTCTATTCGGAAGACATCTTACAGTTGACCTCTACTGATAATGAAAAAATTCCGATTGATACATGGCCTTTAGCATACTGGCCTGATGGTTCTATCAAATGGAATGGTATAGCTGGTGTAATTCCTGTCGGAATGAAAAATATGGTTGTTAAAAAAATAAGGAAAGAAGATAAATTGGGCTCTGAAGAGAAACCAGACATGGCATTTGTTACAGTGCAAGAAACAACTGAAAACATACGGATTGAGACGGGGCTTATTTCCGTTTATATTTCACGTAAAGGACAGTACTTAGTAGATAGTTTGCTGTATAAGAATGTGAAAGTTGGAGAGAATCTACGTTTGATATGTACTACTCAAAGCTGTCCCAAACTTGAAAATATCTCGTTAATTTCTTTTGTAGATTATCAGGGGGAACTAAAATCAGCAGAAGTGGAACGTGTGGGATATGTGCATACTGTGATAAAACTGAAGGGGGTGCACAAGGGTAAAACTGGTAGGGAATGGCTGCCATTTGTTGTTCGACTTTATTTTTATGCTGGTAGTGAACAGGTGAAAATGGTGCACAGCTTTATTTATGATGGTGATCAAAATCGAGATTTTATTTCTGCATTGGGCATTCGTTGGAGTGTTCCTATGCGTGAGGCTCTTTATAATCGACATGTAGCTTTTTCTTGTGCTGATGGAGGGGTATGGAGCGAAGCGGTGCAACCTTTGGCAGATCATCGTATACTTAATAATAATCCGTCATTACAAATTCAACAGTTGGAGGGCAAACGTATTCCTGACTCTCAACAGTGTGATGAAAGAAGTCGTATATTGTTGGATCATTGGGCTTCGTGGAATAGTTATCGTTTATCTCAGCTTACGCCTGATGCTTTTTCTATTCGTAAACGTGCTAATGATGATAATCCTTGGATTGGAACTTTTTCGGGATCACGTAGTGAGGGATATGCTTTTGTTGGTGATATAACAGGTGGTTTAGGGATTTGTTTACATGATTTTTGGCAATCATATCCATCGACTATTGAGATATCAGATGCAAAAAGTGAAACAGCTGTTCTTACTGCTTGGTTGTGGAGTCCTGAAACGGAACCGATGGACTTGAGACATTACGATAATGTGTCTCATACATTAAGTGCTAGCTATGAGGATGTTCAAGAAGGAATGAGTACTCCTTATGGTATATCTCGTACCTCTACCCTTACTTTTATTCCTCAAACAGGATATTCCGGGAGAAAAAATTTTGCCAATTGTGCAAAGGAGCTTACCGGAATGGGAGTTTTGTTACCGACTCCTGAATATTTGCATAAACAGAAAGCTTTTGGAATATGGAGTCTTCCTGATCGTAGTACTGCGTTTCGAACTTGTGTAGAGGAATATTTGGATGCATATATTGATTTTTATAAAAAGGCCATTGAGCAAAATAAGTGGTATGGTTTTTGGAATTATGGTGATGTTATGCATTCTTATGATTACAATCGTCATACTTGGAGATATGATGTTGGAGGTTTTGCTTGGGATAATACGGAGTTAGCTTCGAATATGTGGCTATGGTACAATTTTTTACGTACGGGGCGTGCTGATATATGGTGTATGGCAGAAGCAATGACTAGGCATACTTCAGAGGTGGATGTTTATCATATTGGCCCTAATGCTGGATTAGGAAGTAGGCATAATGTGAGTCATTGGGGATGTGGTGCTAAAGAGGCTCGTATTAGTCAGGCAGCTTGGAATCGTTTTTATTATTATTTGACTACTGACGAACGGTGTGGAGACTTGATGACTGAAGTAAGAAATGTTGATCAGAAGTTATATACATTAGATCCTATGCGTTTGGCACAGCCTCGTAGTAAATATCCTTGTACCGCTCCAGCCCGTATTCGAATAGGACCAGATTGGTTGGCTTATGCAGGTAACTGGATGACGGAGTGGGAACGTACAGGCAATCTTAAATACCGTGACAAGATTTTGGCAGGAATGAAAAGTATTTTGCTTCTTCCTAATCGGATTAGTACAGGACCTGTTGCTTTAGGGTATGATCCGGCAACAGGTGTAATTACTAGTGAATGTGATCAAAATTTGTTGAATACCAATCATTTAATGACTATAATGGGTGGCTTTGAAATAATGAATGAAATAATGGATATGGTTGATTTTTCTCAATGGAATAATGCTTGGTTGGAATATGCACAGATGGTAAAGGATGATCGTTATCGAACTCGTTTGAAAGCTTATGCTGCATTTCAGACTCATGATGCTGCAATGAAAAAGAAATTATGGAATGATCTATTTGCTAGAGTAGGAGGATCTAAATGTTCTTTAAAGGTAAAGACGTTACTTCCTCCTGTGGTTCCTGCTCCATTAGATGAATCGGATGGGCTTAACACGAATGATGTTTCTCTTTGGAGTCTTGATGCGATTTATATGCAAGAAGTAATTCCTTATACCTGGTGAATTGAAAAGTAGCAGCAGAGTTGATTATTTCTATTAAATGATAAACTAATAGGATAAAAAATCCATGTAAATAAGAAAATATCCATGTTTTTATGGTGAAATGTAGAGTTTGCTATCTTTTTTAATTGTTTGTTAGTCTGTACTTTTGACCATTGACTTTTGGAATCTATATTCGAAATAAAGATTGAATACAATTAATAACTAATTAAATTTTTAAAACAATTTGTGATGCTAAAAATTATGAAAACACAATCAATCAGGATGTTCCTTTTTTCCTTATTATTGGGGATTGCATCCGTAGTGTATGCTCAAGTTCAAGTAACAGGGCGAGTGGTAGATATAACAGGTGAGCCTATTATTGGCGCGAATGTTGTATTAAAAGGTACTGGTCAAGGGACTATAACTGATTTTGATGGTAAGTTCTCATTGTCTGATCTTCCTAAGAAAGGAACTTTAGTAGTGAGTTACATTGGTTATGTTGATCAAACAGTTAAAATAGAAGGTGGAAATTTTTATAAAATTGTTTTATCAGAAGATACAGAGACTTTGGAAGAGGTAGTGGTGGTAGGATATGGTACTCAAAAAAAAAGTGATTTAACAGGTTCGGTAATGCAGGTTAAATCTAAAGATATCACCTCAGTGACGGCTAACAATCCAATACAAGCATTACAAGGTCGGGTTACTGGAGTTTCTGTTGTGACCAATAGCCGTCCAGGTGAATCTCCTACATTGAGGATACGTGGTAATGGCTCTATTAGTGCAGGGAATGATCCGTTGTATGTAGTAGATGGATTTCCTTTAATGAATGGTTCTTTAAATGAAATTAATGCTAATGATATTGCATCTATAGAAGTATTAAAAGATGCTTCGGCTACAGCTATCTACGGATCGCGTGGCTCGAATGGTGTAATTATGATTACTACGAAAACAGGAGGAAAAGATTCTAAAAATCTTTCATTTAATGCTAATTATGGATTTCAAATGCCTGGCCGATTGATTGAAACAATGTCGCATGATCAGTTTATTGATTATATTAACTCTGCTTATATGAATTCTAAAGGTACGACTGTTTATAATGATGAAAATCCGGCTCCAGATACTCACACAGACTGGCAGAGAGAGACACTGTATGGCTGTAAACCAGTTCAAGATTATAGTTTGTCATTAGATGGTACGTCTGGTGATACACAATATATGCTATCTGGAGGTATTTATCTACAGGATGGATTATTACCTAGTTCTGAATTTGATAAGTATACATTTCGTACGAATGTACAACATAAATTCAATAATTTTTTGAAGATAGGAACACATATGCAGTATTCATATACAGAGGCAAATATGGCAGAGTTGAGTAATTATCAAGGTGCATTAAATGATATTTGGCGTGATGGTTGGCCTACTTTGCCTGTATATCGCGAAGATGGCACTTTTGCAGTGCCACAAGACAATCCAAGGATATCTACTCTTTTTGGTGATGCTGCCTACTGGAATCCGGTAGCTAATTATAAAGAGGTTACAACAAAATCAAATGTCAGCCGTCTTTTGGGAGATGTCTATGCAGAATTTCAATTAGCAAAAGGATTGACTTTTAAGACGAATTTTGGTCTTGATATTGCTAATAAGCGTGATTATAATTATACAACATCAAAAATAACGACTTCAACTGGATATGGAAAAGGTGGAAATGGATATACAAAAAAAATGAGCCGTCTTACCGAAAATATACTTTCGTATATGAATGAATGGGGAGATCATCGTTTTACTGCTACTGGTGTTTATTCATGGCAAAATTATATGTATGAAACTTTATCTATTTCTGGTAATGGTTTTGCAAATGATGAGACTGGTGCATGGGATATGGGACAAGCAAATAGGGAAACAGTCGAGTATGGAAGTGATAAATATGAAAATTCGTTGATATCATGGACTGGACGTGTTACTTATGCATATAAAGATCGTTATTTATTAACAGCTACAGCCCGTTATGATGGCTCTTCTCGATTTGGTGAGAATAATAAATGGGGATTTTTCCCGTCAATAGGTTTAGCTTGGCGTGCAAGTGAGGAAAAATTTCTTGCAGGAAATAAAGTTATAACTAATTTGAAAGTACGTGGAAGTTTTGGTGTTACAGGTAATCAAGAGATTGGTAATTACAAATCATTAGCACAACTGAAAGTTGATAATTATATATATAATGATACTGAGATTCAAGGCTTTTATGAAACAATTGGTAATCCTGATTTAAAATGGGAACGTGCCAATCAATTTGATATTGGCATTGATTTATCTTTGTGGAATCGTATCCATGTTACTGCAGATTATTATCATAGGAAAACCTCTGATTTACTTTATAATGTACCTATACCTTCCACTTCTGGATTTTCTTCAATGTTGAGTAATGTGGGTTCTGTGTTGAATAAAGGTTGGGAACTATCTATTACAGGTAATATTATTGATCTGAATGATTTGAAAATTGATGCGACAGTGAATTTAAGCCGTAATACGAATAAGATAAAAGAACTATATAATGATGTACAGTCCATAACTTTGAAATCAGGGTTAGGATTAAGTAGTTATTTAAAGGTGGGAGAATCCTTAAATTCTCGTTATGCTCTCCTTGCGGATGGTATTATACGTACTGAGGAACAACTTGCTGCCTATAGAAAAATTGAGGCAACAGCTAAAATGGGTGATGAAATGTATAAAGATTTAGATGGAGATAACCAAATAACAGTAAAAGATCAGGTAAATATTGGAACAACAGATCCGAAACTTATTTATGGGGTTGCTTTAAATATACAATATAAAAAATGGGGGATTAGTATTTTGGGAAATGGAGCAGATGATTTTGTGGGAGGAAGTTCTTATTTGCAAATTTCAGAAAATCAGTTGAATGCAAGCACTATTGGTGTCCCATCTAAATATGCATATGAACGAATGTGGAGTCCTTCCAATCCTAATGGTACATATCCGGCTGCTGGGGCTTCTAATACTCACGAAAGTGATCGTGTTAATTCTGGGTGGTACTATTTTGTTCTTAAAAGCATGGCTCTTAATTATGATTTTGGTAGAAATCCATTTAAGGCTGTAAAAGGTATTAAGGGATTAAGTGCATCTCTAAATTTCCAGAATTTTATAACTTTTTCTAGTCAAAGAGGATATAATCCAGAAAATGGGGATACATCTTATCCATGGATAAAAAGTGTAAGTATAAGCGTGAATGCTAAATTTTAATTTTAATAAAGGTATTAAGGAACAAATGAACACCATTACAAATCGTTATAACAAATGGTTATACTTGTTCCTTAATATATTATTTGCTACTTGTTACCGCAACAATGTTTATATTTCTTTCCACTTCCACATGGGCATGGATCATTTCTTCCGGGTATCTTATCTTTTACAACGTTTACTCCCTCTTTCATACCTCGTACAAAATCAATTGTTTGAATAGATGGGGTACGGAATGACATTGTAGTATGTTCATTATAATTTGTAATGCTAAAATCCCCTGTAGTAATAATATCCATTCCTATAAGCATTCCAATATCTTTATTAGAAGATAATTCTTCACATTCTGTTACTACTACGTCTAAAGTTATATTGTTATTATTAAGAGTTATGTTTATAAAATATGAATTTACCTCTTTTGCTCCATGAACACCATTTACAATTGTTCTTCCAGTAGGTACTAATCCTAACTGGCAAGCTGATGATCTTGTGATAACAGAATTTGTTGCACCTGTATCCCATATTCCGTTAGTTTTAATATATTTACCATCAAATGTGTTTTTTAAAGTAACAGGAGTGACAATAGCATTCAATAAACCTTTTGCTTTAATTGTAAGTGCATTAATTTTCATTTTAGGCAAATATTACTCGTGAATGAAAAGTTTGTGTATATCCGCTTTCTCCTTCTGAACATAATTGTATTATAAATGTTCCTAATTCAAGACCACCATCCAAAGCCTTACTCAAAGCATCTTTAAAAGAATCTCCACAAAATAGTACATTCCGATCTTTTATGACAATATACTTATTAAAATATTCTTTTAATAGCACATCGTGATTTTCTCGAAAGAATTTGAAATCATCGCTTTGCATAATCATATTATTTTTAATTGGTATTTTATTATACTGCAAAATAACAAAATAATCTCGACAATTATTAAAGTAATTAACATTGTTTATCCATTTTGTTACTGCAAATATAAAAATAAAAAATTACATATCAATGATTAGTAGTTAATATTACATAAATATAACTTAGATTGAGTATGCTTGGAGTTTATTATTTATATTTTTGTTGCAGAATTATAAATCTATTAAATTATGAAGTGGTTATTGTGGATGTCAGTTCTATTTTTTTTATCATGTGGTAAATCATTTGAAAAAGAAGCGGAGCAACATTTGGATAAAATAATTGAAGATACGGCAATTGACCCAGGTTCTATTAAGCTTAGTGATTACGAAGTTATACGTTCCGATGATTCTATTTATTTAACTTCATTTACAATGGAAGGGAAAAATAATATGGACATGTATAGTTCTAGTGAATTTGGATATATATATGTAAGAAGTGGACAAGAAAGATATTTTTTGTTAGATAAAGCACAAAAAGTGACTCGAATTGTAGATAGTGCCACCAAAATATTTAATGCGGCTAAAAAGGATAGTAGTTTCATTGGAAATTGGAGCATGATATTCATATTTCAAGTGGAATTGTATGGAAGAAAAATTGAACAGGAATAGAAAATAAATAACTAAACAATGGAATTAATTATAATATTAATAATTTTTGTAACTGCATTTGTAATAGCAGTTAACACTAGAAAAAAACATGTAAGTATGGAAAACAACGTATCACCTAACAACATCCCATCAGAAGATGGACAGTTTAAACACGAAAACAGATTATCAATGATATCTGGGTTTATATTATTCATTAATATCTTAGGATCTATAGCACTTCTCATTACAGGAATTGTAGAATTAAATTCATACAGATCTAATGGATATGGATGGATTTATATAGTTTCATCTATTGCGGTGCTGTTGTCTTCATTTTTACTTCACTCGTTTTTCATTGTTGTTAAAGAAATATCCATCAATATTAAAAAGAAGAAATAAGAAATAAATAGTTTATAATATAGATAAGGCATTGAAAACTCAGTGCCTTTTTTATTTTACCTAAAAACTTTATGACATATTCTATATTACTACAATATTCTTTTAGAAAAGGTATTCATTTTTTCTTTTCCCCCTTATTCATTGCTTCCAGAATCTTTATCCATGATTCAGGAACTTCCACATCCATGATGTTCCCATCTCCATCTTTTACGATGTATTTATTCTTCTTTTTCTTTTCGTCCTTTGGCTTTTCTTTCTTATTATCCTGCATATCTGTAATCTCCTATATCTAAGTATTGCAAAAGTAATCTAAATCTGTCAGAATCGCTAAGTTTTCTGGTATTAAATCTAAAGACAAACTCATCTACATAGTGTTGCATATATTTTTTGCTTATATGATAATACGTGGCGTATATCCTCTTGAAAACAGACCAAGCGTTTTCTATCGTATTGGTAGTAATCATCACCGTTTCTTTATTCTCATTGTAATAAGTAATACCATAATACTTGTGCCCGTGGTCTACAGATATCTGGTTGTACATTTCGGATACTTCGCCATAGTCCCATCCATCAGTATATATTGTACTTCCTTCTTCAACATATTTTCTTATAATTGGAAGCAGCTTGGATGGACCTGTTCCGTTTACTACTTTAGCAACCAAGTCCCCGTTTCTGCCTATTAGTCCAAAAACAGGAACTTTGTCTTTAAAACTTCTCCCCTGGCATCTCTCCACTTTTTTATCCTTATGTCGGTTTGCATTCTTTCCACCTGCAAATGATTCATCAATCTCAACTTCTCCTTCAAGATAGTAGTCGTTTTCTCCTGTCATAGCCTTACGTATCTTATGCAACATACGCCATGCGGTCTTTTGAGAAACATCAATATCTCTAGATACCTGATAGGAAGATATGCCTCTTTTCCCTTGAGCAAATAACCACATAACATAGAACCATTTAGTGAAAGGGACCTTACTGTTTGCAAAGCACGTTCCTGTTTTTACTGTGAAATACCTGTTTGTGTTCTTGCATTTATACTTATGATTCTTGCATTTATAAACCTTGGAGGTAGGATCAAATGGAGAAACAACTTTGTCACCCCATTTCCATTGTTCGTACAGGTCATAACAAGCATTTTCATCCTTTACAATCTGTATAAACTCTAGAAAATTCATTGACTTTTTCATACAGCCTCCTTTTCTTTGATTCTTTTGCAATATAACGATAAAAAGTTAAATATGCAAATAAATATAAAGAAAAGATAGACTGTAATATTATGTTATATAAATTTATAAGTTTAAGTTGACACAAGCAGAAAATATATAATTATAACATTTTATTATAGCTTATTTATCAAGTGTCCATTTATTCCTTAATACCTTAATAAATAAGGTAATATGAAAACATATATATTTAATCATAGTAAATTGAATGTAAATTGGAGGAGCAAAATATTTATTTTGTTTTTTACAATAGTGTCTTTTGTGAGTTGTACTGACTTATCAGAATCTACTTATACATTTATTAATCCAGGAACTTATTATAATACAGAAGAAGAATTGCAAAGTGCTTTAAATTCTGTTTATGCTGATTTTCGTAAATTCACAGCAGGATATAAAACGTTGATGACTTTAGAATTGTTGACAGAACATGCAATGCCAGCGCATTCCTCCAAAGATGGAGTGAAAAATTTTAACTCTTGGCAAGGGGTAAATCAGTCAACTACATATAATATACAGATATGGGATAGTGGATATGAATTAATAAATCGTTGTAATGTTGTGCTTGGTCGTGGTGATAAAGTAAATATAGAAGAGAAAAAGCGTAATCAAATTTATGGCCAGGCGCGTTTCTTCCGGGCTTATACTATGTTTGTGTTGCTTCGTATTTATGGAGGACTAGCTATTCCGGAATCTTATACATCAGGTTTGAATGGTTTGGAAATTCCTCGTAAAACGATTGATGAAACGTATGATTATATTATTGATGATTTAAAATATTGTATTGATAATCTTCCGAGCCGTTCTCAATGGGGAAATGGTGCCTATTATAAGGCTAGTAAGGGTGCCGCGCAAGCTTTGTTGGGTGATGTCTATTTAACAAGAGGATGTATGGATAATTATAATACAACTTATTTTCAAGAAGCTAAAAAATATTTAGGAGATGTGATTTCTTCAGGAGAATATGAACTTTTGCCGGATTATAAATCACTGTGGTATTGGTTTGTAGAAGAAGCGGCAAAGAATACAAAGGAATCACTTTTGGAAATTCAATTTGGAGCTACCCAAGTAAGTGATTTACATTGTTATTTTGGCATTAATACGAAAGATGAGTGTTTGGGTGGAAAAATGTATGCTCGTGCAGGAATTGCCCATAAAAGTTATTTCTCTTTTCAAGATGAAGATGTACGTAAACAATGCTTTTTGACGGAATATACAATAACTGGTACAACTACTCGTCGTTGGTGGGAGCCTGAGTATAAAGGATTTTCAGGTAAAGGTGAAGGAATGTGGCCTTCGACTTCTCCGGGATGTGTAAAATTTTATGATCGTACTAAGTCTTGTTATGATACTGGAGGCTCTAAAGCTAATTATATAGCCATGAGATATTCGGATGTTTTGTTGAATTATGCGGAAGTGGAAAACTATTTGAATGGGCCTACAGAGGACGCATATTCTAAACTAAATGCTGTACATAATAGATCTAATAGTAATCCTATTGCGACAGGATTATCTAAAGAAGCTTTTGATGATGCAATTTTTCAAGAGCGAGTTTGGGAATTCATAGGTGAAGGGCATTTGTATTATGATGAATTGCGTACAAATAGATTGGGAAAGAATGTTTATGAGTATAAGACATATATGTTTGAGAATGGATATTATAATTGTCAAAAATTACAGTTTGTTCCACAAAAAACATTCTTGTGGAAAATACCTCAGACATCATTAGATTCCAATCCTGCATTAGAGCAGAATCCTGATAATGTTTCAGATCCTAAGTACCCTCTGTAGAATATAGTTATTTGACAGGTATTTTGAATTCTCCACCTCAATGAGTTGAAAAATAGAATGTATGATATAAAGTCAACTTGTTGAGGGTGGATGAATGTTTTATACAATGTATTTATTTTTCATAAAAATCAAGGGGTGATAAATTATTTCTTGGTTACAACTTTTACTAGTTTGTAAAAATGTGTAGTTAATTTTATATAAAGAATTAAAATAAGATAATATAGAATATGAGATTTCATGGTGGAAGTATAATGCTTCTTATAAGTATGTTTTTGATATCTTGCGATAAGAAAGAAACATTATCAGAAGTGGTGGAAAGAGGATTGAATGTTTCAAGCCAACAAACTATGTTTTTGGCAGAAGAATTGGAAAATCAGGAAAAGAAATTACCTAGAACGTATGAAAATAATGAATTGAAGACTGTTGGTTATAAATCATGGGTTTCAGGTTTTTTCCCTGGAGTGTTATGGTATTTGTATGAAAATGATCCAACAGAAGAATTAAAGAGATATGCCGAACTATATACTTCACGTGTGGAACCGGCCAAGAATATGACTTCTACACACGATTTGGGATTTATGTTGTATTGTAGTTTTGGTAATGGGTATAGATTGACACATGATTCTACTTATTTGGAGGTGTTGAAAACTGGTTCAAAATCATTGGCAACACGTTTTAATAGTAAAATCGGTGCTATAAATTCTTGGGGGGCTAGAGGTAAATGGCAATATCCGGTAATTATAGATAATATGATGAATCTTGAGATGTTGTCATTTGTAGCTAAAAAAACGGGAAAGGAGTCTTATATGGATATGATTAATGCTCATGCGCAAACTACTTTGAAACAACATTTCCGACCGGATAACAGTTGTTATCATGTCGTTTCTTATGATACGATTACAGGATTGCCCCATGCTAAAAATACACATCAAGGCTATGCGGATGAGTCTGCATGGTCCAGGGGGCAAGCATGGGCATTATATGGTTATACAATGATGTATAGAGAAACAGGAAAACCAGAGTATTTGGAACAGGCCCGTAAAGTGGCGAGATTTATTAAGAATCATCCCAACTTGCCTTCAGACAAAGTACCGTATTGGGATTTCGATGCACCGGATATTCCAAATACACCTCGTGATGCATCAGCGGCAGCAGTCATGGCTTCTGCATTGATTGAATTGAGTCAGTTGGATAAAAGTGAAGAAGCCTCAGCATGGTTTGATTTGGCGGAAGCGCAGATTCGTTCATTGTCTTCACCGGATTACTTGGCGGAGTTTGGAACTAATGGAGGTTTTATTTTGAAACATAGTGTAGGAAATTTGAATAAGAATTCGGAAGTGGATGTACCTTTGAGTTATGCAGATTATTATTATGTGGAAGCTTTATTACGTTTAAAGAAAATTCAAAATGAAAAATAGAATAGGAATATGGGTTGCCTTTAGTTTTCTTCTTTTCTGTTTAAAATCTTATGCCCAACCGACAGGAAATGAAGACAGATGGTATTGGGTGAATACTATGGTAAAAATAGCCAATCCGGTATTGGACAATCTTAGTCAAGGGACACTGAAAAAGAATATGCCGTTTGAATCCTTGTCAACTGAACCGTTGAGAAGAGAGGTCTCGTATTTGGAGGCTGTAGGGAGAACAATTTGTGGAATTGCTCCTTGGTTGGAACTAGGACAGGATCAGACAAAAGAAGGCAAACTGCGAGCTAAGTATATACAAATGACACTAAAAGGTCTTAAGAATGCAGTCAATCCAGACTCGCCGGATTATTTAATGTTTGATAATCGGCATTTTCAACCACTGGTAGATGCTGCTCATCTTGTACAGGGAATTTTAAGAGCTCCTAAACAAATTTGGGGGAATTTGGATAAAGAAACGCAGGTTCGTTTGATTAAGGAACTGAAAAGAACTCGAGGCATTAAACCCAAAGAAAGTAACTGGTTGCTTTTTGCATCTATGGTGGAGGCTGCTTTGCTGGAATTTACAGGCGAGTGTGACACATATAGACTGAATTATGGAATTCATCGTTTTTTGGAAGATGGTTGGTATAAAGGAGATGCTTGGTATGGTGATGGTCAGGAATTTCACTTGGATTTTTATAATAGTATTGTTATCCATCCCATGTTGACAGATATCCTTGCTATAATGAAAAAGCATAATTTGGAAGGAGGGGAGAATCTTGACAAGCAGATAATCCGTCAGCAACGGCTATCAGAACAATTAGAACGATTGATTTCACCTGAAGGAACCTATCCTGCTGTTGGTCGTTCTATTGTTTATCGTTTTGGTATTTTCCATGCTCTTTCTCAAATGAGTTTAATGAAGAGGCTTCCGGAGAAACTTCTCGGGGGGCAAGTACGTTGTGCGCTTACTGCTGTTTTGCATAGACAATTTGCAACTCCGAATAACTTTGATAAGAATGGATGGTTAAAAATAGGTTTATCCGGCAACCAGATAAATATGTCAGAATCATATATAAATACGGGTAGTTTATATATGTGTGCTACTATATTTTTAGCATTGGGACTTCCGGCTGAGGACTCGTTTTGGACAGAAACTTATATGGAATGGACCAATATGAAAGCATGGAAGGGAATAGATGTCGGGGCTGATAAAGCATTGCGAAAGGGATAGTTGATATATGGGGGGAATATAAGATAAGTGTTTTCTTGTTTATTTGTTAAACTCTTTTTAATGACTAGTATTTGGGCAAAATACTTAGTTATTTAAGGGAATATATTAAAAGAAAACTTCAATTAGACAAGAACTAGATGTATCGAATAAATTATTAATTAAATAATTAAGTTTATGTCATTAACAAGTATTATTTGTGGCATAGCGTTGCTGACAATAGGTGAAGTTGGGCCTCAGAATATGCCCGATACTATAGAACCTGTTGAATCACCGTTTGTTATGCCTTTGTTTGAAAGGCCTGTTTTTCCCGAATCTACCATATTGGTAAGGATGGAACAGGAAGGTATGTCCACTAAACCGATTCAGGAGGCTATTGATAGTATGAGTTGCCGAGGTGGTGGAACGGTGGTAGTTCCTCCCGGTGTATGGCGGACAGGACGCCTTATCTTGAAGAGTAATGTAAATTTGCATCTTTCGGAAGGAGCGGAATTACGTTTCAGTGGTAATATAATAGATTATCTTCCGGCTGTTTTTACACGGGATGAGGGGGTGGAGCTTTACTCTCTTGGAGCTTGTTTGTATGCTGATGGACAGGAGAATATTGCATTGACTGGAAAGGGAAAAGTAGTTGGACCGCCTACCAGTTGCGAGATATACAAGTGTAATGAAAGTATGTCTAGTGACAAGGTGATAAGAAAACCGCTTGCCGACCGTATTTATGATGGAAAGAATGGTGAAGGAGTCTTTTTGCCTAAGACATTTGCCCCTATCAATTGTAAGAATGTCTTTGTAGAAGGTGTTACATTTGAACGGGGACTGTATTGGAATATTGTACCACAATATTGTGAACATATTTTAATTCGGGGGATTACAGTGAACAGTTTCGGACATGGACGTACGGATGGTATTGATATTGATTCAAGTAATGATGTACTGATAGAATACTGTTCGCTCGATTGTCAGGACGATTGTTACACCATGAAGTCCGGGCGGGGTAAGGATGGATTGAAAGTGAATCGTCCCACTAGTAATGTCGTTATACGTAAAAGTATAGCACTGAGGGGAGCAGGCGGTATTGTGTGTGGTACTGAGATTGCCGGTGGAGTGAGAAATGTATATATGTACGATTGTGTTTTTGAGGGAACAGACCAGGCTTTCCGTTTTAAAACTCGTCGTCCACGAGGAGGTTTTGTGGAGAATATATATGTGGAACGGGTGCGGGCTAATGTGAAAAGACAGGCTTTGTATTGCGATATGCTTGGTTCTGCCCGTTGGGTAGGTGAGTTGGCACAGCGTTATCCGGCCCGTGAGATAACTCCACTTACACCGTGGTTTGCTAATATTTCCATTCACGATGTGGAGATCACCGGATGTAGCACATTGGTGGATGTGTCTGCATTACCGGAGAAGCCGGTGAAGAACTTTTTTTTCGGCAATGTCAAAGCACATTGTGATCGGATTGGCAAAATATGCGATGCCACAAAATTCTCAATGAAAGATGTAAGAATAGAGAGTTGTGATACAGTAATGCGTATTGATAATTGTGATTACGCCTCTTTCTTTGGGTTCAGCAATGTAACTACAGGTAGTTCGGTGAAGATAGAAAAAACGGGAGGAGAATGTCGCTATTTAAATGTGCAGACATATCCTCTTGTCCCAGTAAATTATCAGTCCATTCGTCCTGGTGAAGTGTGGCTTGATACTGAAGGAAAACCTATTCAGGCCCATGGGTTTCAAGTGACTTTTCGTGAAGGCAAATATTATTGGTATGGTGAGGATAAAACTCATACTCTGTTTGGTACCAATCGGATGTTTGGCGGAGTACGTTGTTACTCATCTACTGATTTTTACAATTGGAAAGATGAGGGGAGGATAATTGAACCTGCTACTGATCCACATTCACCTTTGCATCATTGTCAGAAATTGGAACGCCCACATATTCTTTATTGTGCCAAAACAGGCAGGTATGTATGCTGGCTGAAATCACAAAGTAATGATGGGCATTTTGTTATTCTAGAAGCTGAACATTTTATGGGACCCTATCATTTTGTCCGCAATCTGAAACCTAATGGCTTTGCTGTGGGGGATTTTGACATGTATGCTGATCCCGATACAGGAAAAGGTTATGTTTGGTTTGAGCGTCCTCATTGGGAGCAGATATGTGCTGAACTTTCTGATGATTATACAAATGTAAATGGCCGGTATTCAGAACATTTTGTTGGAAAGGTTCCACCGTTTACACGTGAGGCGGCAGCACATTTTGTAATGGATGGTAAACATTATATTTATACATCAGGGACAACTAGTTATACTCCCAACCCTTCGGAAGTAGCGGTATTCGATGATTATCATGGTGAATATACGGTGTTAGGGAATCCACACATAGGTGATGAGTATGCACATTCTTTTTGCTCGCAGATTACAAGTGTGATAAAGATTCCGGGAAAGGATCTTTATGTGGCTATGGCCGATCGTTGGCTACCGCATACTAATAAAACGGATATACCCAAGAAAGACTGGCAGTCTTTCTTGACCCGGTACAAGGATCACCGTCCTTATCCAAAGGATTTTGCAACTCCTAAAGTGGCCGACAGATTTTATACGCTTGTTAATCCTAATCAAGATGTATATAAGGCTACTTATGTATTTCTGCCAATTGTGGTGAAGGATGGCATACCGATGATAGAGTGGAAAGATGAATGGAAACTGGAAAACTATGAATAGATGATTTTTCTTTTGTTGATAGGGCACATCCGTTTATTTTTACTATCTTTGCTAATATGGCGTATGTCGGGAAAATGATGTACGTCATATATTTAAATGCCTGGTATGAATCTGATTGAAATTGTATGAAAACATATATTTGTCTGTTATGGGTTGTTTTTGGGTGTATAGGTTGGGAAATGCATGCATCGGTAGATGTACATCCTACTTTTATCACGACTAGTGACGGATTGGCGAATAATTCGGTACGTTATCTGTTTCAAGACAGCAAAGGGTTTATTTGGATGGGTACATTAGATGGGCTGAGCCGCTATGATGGCCATTCATTTGTGACATTCCGTCCGGAATCAGGCGATAAAATTTCTTTGGCAAATCATCATGTAAAGAAGATACAAGAAGATCGAAATGGTTTCTTATGGTTTATCACTGCTCCGGAATTAATGAGTTGTTACGATTTGAAACATGATTGTTTTGTTGATTTTACGGGGTGTGGGGAATATAGACGGCCTTACAATAAAATATTGGAAACTGCTGTCGGGGATATTTGGCTGTGGCATCATCAGAGTGGATGTCGTAAAATAGTCTGTAAGGATGGAATTCACTCTTCTGTATCTTTTACAAAGGAAAATGGGAAATTATCAACTAATGCAGTGAATTCCGTTTATGAGGATGAACAGGGAGTGATTTGGATTTGTACTCAGCTTGGGCTGTTTCAGGTGACAGAAGAGGGATATACCCAGGTAGTTCAAGATAGTTTGTCTTTTGTAGGGGCGATGTCTTTTCGTCACAAGATTTTTTTTGTAACCTCTGATGGAGGTATTTATGAAAAGTCTTCAGGTAAGAATTTGTTTTTGACAGCCCGGTTGCCGTGGAAACTTTCTGCTTTTAATACCTATGAGTCCTGTCGTTTACAGAACGATTGGGTGTTTTTTACTCCTGAGGGTGGAGAGGTGTTTAGTATGTCTGAGAAAAGATTGATTCATGATTCATCGCTTGATATTCGTTTAGGAAAATGTGAAAAGGATAATTTGAATAATCTGTGGATTTCCAATGGCACTGGTCTTGTACATTATATTGATGTCCGGACACGTGCCGTCCGGATTTTTAGATTAATGTCTGATGAAAAAGTTAAGTTGATAGGGGATGAACGTTATCATATCATACAAGATGTTCCACGTGGACTGATATGGATTTCTACCTATGGTAATGGTTTGTTTGTTTATGATTCTCAAAAGGAGGAGATGACCCATTACTCGTATCATGTGGATGAGTTTAATCGGGTGAATTCTGATTTTCTTTTATATGCTATGGGCGACAGAACCGGTAATATCTGGTTGGGATCAGAATATTCCGGCATAGCTTTATTGTCAGTATTAAATGATGGGGCAACTTATATTTATCCTGAAAATGAGAAATTGGTGGATCGTTCCAATACCATACGTATGGTTACGTGTATGGAGAATGGGGATGTGCGGGTAGGAAATCGTCGGGGGGGATTGTTTGCTTATGACTGTCACTTGAATTTATTGCAAAGAAATTATTATCATCTTAGTGTCTTTGCTCTCAAAGAGGATGACAAAGGGCAAGTATGGATGGGAACCCGTGGGAATGGATTATGTATAGGCGATAGATGGTATGTGCATCGGGCTGATGATGTGAATTCACTTGCACATAATCATATTTATGATATCTATAGGGACTACCGGGATAGAATGTGGATTGGAACTTTCGGGGGGGGACTCGATTTGGCTGTTTATCAGAAAAACGATTTTGTGTTTCGTCATTTTTTGAAGGGGAGTTTTGGAGAGCAAGAGGTTCGTACTATTACTGCTGATAGGAATCATTGGATGTGGGTAGGAACCAATAATGGTATTTATGTATTCTATCCGGATTCTTTGTTGAATGATTCGCGGCAGTATTACGTTTATAATTTGGATAATGGGAAAATACGTAGCAATGAAATTCGTAATATTTTTTGTGACAGCAAAGGTCGTATGTGGATTGGAACCACCGGTAAAGGCTTTTCTGTCTGCCAGTCAGGACAAACTTATGATCAGTTGGAATTCCGGCATTATGATGAGGATGACGGGTTGGTAAATAATGTAGTCCAGTCTATAGTGGAGGATAGAGATGGAAAAATCTGGCTGGGTACCGAATATGGAATGTCCCGGTTTGATCCGGATACGGAGGTTTTTGATAGTTTCTTTTTTTCAGCGATAATGCCCGGCAATGTCTATTTGGAGAGTAGTGCCTGTGTTATGAAAAACGGACATTTGCTGTTTGGAACGAATCATGGTTTGGTTGTGGTCGATCCTGAAAAAGTCATGCCACAGCATGTCGTTTCTCCGGTGGTTCTCACTGATTTAAAAATAAATGGAATTTCTGTTCGTCCCGGGGATATTGATTCTCCTTTGACAGAGGCATTAAGTTATACAAATAGAATAGAATTGAAATATTATCAGAATTCATTCAGTATAGATTTCTCTACTTTTGACTATTCTATGGCAAATGATGCCAAGTATATTTATAAGTTAATTCCATACGATAAAGATTGGGGAGTCCCTTCCTCCTTGAATTTTGCAGCTTATAAAAATTTGTTGCCGGGTACTTATCAGTTACATGTAAAAGCATCCAGTGCTTCCGGTGTATGGGGGGAAGATGAAACCGTATTACAGATTGTTATTACTCCGCCTTTTTGGAAAACAGGTTGGGCCTTTGCCATTTATATAATGCTGATTTGTATGGCAATGTATATGACATTCAGACTAATCCATAAGTTTGCTATCTTGCGGAATCGTATTCAATTAGAAAAACAGTTGACAGAATATAAGTTGGTCTTTTTTACCAATATCTCTCATGAGTTTCGTACCCCGTTGACGTTGATCCAAGGAGCCTTGGAAAAAATAGAGGCTATGGGTAGGGGTTCTAAAGAATTGGCTTATCCTATAAAAGTGATGGATAGAAGCACGCAGCGGATGCTCAGATTAATCAATCAATTGCTGGAATTCAGAAAAATGCAGAATAATAAACTGGTTCTTTCATTAGAAGAAACAGATGTTATCGTTTTTCTTTACGATATATTTCTGAGTTTTAGGGAAACGGCGGAATCTAAAGAAATGGAATTTAAATTTATTCCTTCTGTCAGTTCTTATCCTATGTTTGTTGATAAAGGTAAACTGGATAAGATAGTCTATAATCTTCTGTCCAATGCATTTAAGTACACACCGGAGGGCGGGAAAATAGTTTGTTCGGTAGATGTGGAAGAAGAAACAAAAAAATTGATCATTTCCGTGTCAGACACCGGTATTGGTATTCCTTTGGAGAAACGCGGGCAACTTTTTTCTCGATTTATGCAAAGTAGTTTCTCTGGTGATAGTATGGGAATCGGGTTGCATTTGACTCACGAACTTGTAAATGTGCATAAAGGAAGCATTGAATATGCGGAGAATGAAGGACAGGGTTCTGTTTTTACAGTCACTTTGCCATTGGATAGTTCTGTATATGAGTCAAAAGATTTTTTGATCTCTACAGCCTTAATGGAAGAAACGGATCATACAGATGAAGGCATTCCGTGCCGTCTCGTAAAAGAAGAACAGATGGCGGCTCCTTTAAACAAGAAAAAGATATTGATCATTGAAGATGATACTGATATTCGTGAATTTTTGAAGAAAGAAATATCTGTTTATTTTGAGGTGGTAGCCGAGGCTGATGGTGTGGCGGGTTTTGAACGTGCACGGACTTATGATGCTGATCTGATAATATGTGATGTCCTAATGCCGGGAATGAATGGGTATGAAGTAACCCGTAAGTTAAAAAATGAATTTAGTACCAGTCATATTCCGATCATTCTGCTGACAGCAATGGGAACTACCGAAAATAAATTGGAAGGAGTAGAAAGTGGGGCGGATGCGTATGTAACCAAACCGTTCAGCTTAAAATTGCTTTTGGCACGGATGGTTCAATTGATTGACCAGCGTGAAAAGTTACGTGAGAAATATGTGAATGATCCCAGTATAGAGCGACCGGCTATTTATACTTCTGATAAAGATAAACAGTTCCTTGATAAATTGCAAGCTATTATAGAGCAGGAGTTGGGAAATTCGGAATTTACGATGGAAGACTTTGCTGCCCGGATGAAATTGGGGCGTACTGTATTCTCTAAAAAAGTTCGTGGTTTGACAGGGCATACTCCTAATGAATATTTCCGTATTATTCGTCTGAAGAAAGCGGCGGAATTATTGTTGGAAGGTAATTATAATGTGAGCGAAGTTTCTTATAAAGTAGGTATCAGTGATCCGCTTTATTTTAGCCGTTGTTTCAAGACACACTATGGCGTGTCTCCTTCTGTTTATCTGCGTGGAAAAGAGAAAGAAATATAGAGTGGGCAACCTTTATTGTATAATCGGGCGGTAAATATCAGTTCGTTTCTTAAAAAGCTTAAAGTGTATAAATTTCCATGTTAATGAACAAAAATACATTTTGGGGCTTTATAAATAACGATATATTTGTAAAATACTGCTTGAATATTTCAGATTGAAAGAAATAAGATACTCATTTTAAATTTAAGACCATGAAAGAACTAAAGATGTACATCGATGGACGATTCATCGAAAACCAATCCGATAAGTGGATTGATGTATTGAACCCTTCTACGGAAGAAGTGATATCTAAAATGCCTGATGGCACACCGGAAGATGCACGCGCAGCTATAAATGCCGCCGTGAAGGCACAGCTTTCTTGGGAAAGTCTTACTTCTATTGAACGCGCCGGCTATTTAACTCGGATTGCACAAGGTATCCGCAGGCGGGAACAGGAATTGACTGATATTATCATCCGGGAGGGGGGGAAAAACAAGAGGATTAGCTAATGTAGAGGTGTTATTTACGGCTGATTATCTTGATTATATAGCCGGATGGGCCCGTCGTTATGAAGGGGAAATCATTCCTAGTGACCGTCCTCACGAAAATATATTTGTCTTTAAGAAACCTATTGGGGTGACAACAGGCATCCTGCCTTGGAATTTTCCTTTTTTCTTGATTGCCCGTAAGGCCGCTCCTGCTCTGTTGACGGGGAATACAATTGTGGTAAAGCCGAGTCAGCTGACACCGGAAAATGCATATGTTTTCGCACAGATTGTAGATGAAGTTGGGTTGCCTAAAGGTGTATTCAATCTAGTAAACGGTCGTGGTTCGGTGATAGGACATGAACTGGCTGCTAACTCTAAAGTAGGTATGGTTAGTCTGACCGGAAGTGTGGAGGCTGGAATACAGACCATGGCAGCCGCTTCTGCCAATGTGACGAAGGTTTCTTTGGAATTGGGGGGGAAGGCTCCCGGTATTGTAATGCCGGATGCAGATTTGGATTTAGCTGTAAAATCCATTATTGCTTCGCGTGTTATTAATACAGGACAGGTATGTAATTGTTGTGAGCGTGTGTATGTACATTCTAGTGTAAAAGAGGCTTTCCTTGAGAAACTGTTGGCAGGATTCAAGCAGGTGAAAGTGGGGGATCCGAATCAGTATACAGACCTCGATATGGGTCCGTTGATTGATGCCAAAGCACTGAAATCAGTAGAAGAGAAAGTGAAAAAAGCTATTGAGCAGGGAGCTGAGTTGCTATGCGGTGGTCATCGTATCGGTACTAAAGGATATTTCTTTGAACCGACGATTTTGATTAATTGTACCCAAAAGATGGATATTATTCAGGAAGAAACTTTTGGACCGGTACTTCCGGTTGTTGAGTTTACAGAGGTGGAAGACGCCATTGCTTGGGCTAATGATTGTGAATATGGGCTGACTTCTTCTATTTATACTCAGAATCTGGATATGGCATTTAAATTGATTCGTGCGTTGAAATTTGGTGAAACTTATGTGAATCGTGAGAATTTTGAAGCTATGCAGGGATTCCATGCCGGATGGCGTAAATCTGGTATCGGTGGCGCGGATGGTAAACATGGTCTGGAAGAGTATTTGCAGACGCAGCTGGTTTATTTGGAGACTAAAGGGTAATTCTTATAATTATTCTATGTAGGATTATCTCGGGATATAATTCGTATTTTATGTCTCGAGATACATCTTGTTATATGATGGATATTTATTATTGATTTGGATTGATACTTTAAGAAGTATAGAGTACAAAATACTTGTTGTTTCGTCCTGTTGGAAAAGGTTTATTCATCATAAAACAGCATGCTATGAAATTATTTTTTTCCTTCGTATTTGCCTTATTGGCTTTTACTACTTGTACAAAAACTGACAAGGAAGTCTATATCTTCAGTTCTCATCGTGAGCCGGCATTGGACGGGTTACATTATCTTTACAGCTATGACGGTTATCATTGGGATAGTATTGCAGGTTCATGGCTGAAACCGGAAATAGGAAACAAGACCCCTTATTATAATTATTTCACTAAACAGACCGAAGAACAGAAATATGCTCCCAATTCGATGATGCGTGATCCGTCCATTACCCAAGGTCCGGATGGAACCTTTCATTTGGTGTGGACCATCAGTTGGAATGGGGAACAAGGATTTGGTTATGCCAGTTCTAAAGACTTGATTCATTGGAGCGAACAACGTGAAATCAAAGTGATGAAAGACTCTTTGACTAACAATGTGTGGGCACCGGAAGTTTTCTATGATGATGAAAAGGGACAGTTCATCGTTGCCTGGTCCTCTGCCATTCCAGTAGAGAGATATACGGCAGCCGATAGTTTGGGAGCTAATAAAAGTCACCGTGCCTATTATACCACGACCAAGGATTTCCAAACGTTTGCTCCGGCAAAGGCATTTTATGATCCCGGATTTAATTCTATTGACGGATTTATAGTAAAGCGTGATAAAAATGACTATGTATTAATTATAAAAGACAATCGTAAGCCTGGTTACAGTGATCTGTTCTGTGTGTCCGGACCATCGGCGGAAGGGCCTTATACTAGTCCGTCAACGAAATTTGCACCGACTTATTCCGAGGGACCGTGTGCCGTGAAAGTAGGTGATGAATGGTTGATTTATTTTGATGTTTATCGGGAAGGTCGGTTTGGAGCCGTAGCGACAAAGGATTTTAAAACCTTTACTCCTATAGACAATCAGATTTCTATTCCGCAAGGACATAAGCATGGTACTATTATAAAAGTTCCTGAATCAGTTTTGCTGAACCTGAAAGCGGAGGAAGCTAAAAGATTCCCTCAAAAAGACTAGTTATTACCCTGAATTGTTTACTTGAATAAGTTACTTTGGGCTTTGAAATTTATATGATAAATGCGCAAATGAAAAACAAGAATCTGGTATTATTTGTTCTTCTCCTTTTGTTGGGGGGAGAATTGACTTCGGCGTCAGCCCAAGGAAAGTCCGGGATCTATAAACCTTGGAGCCATGGACGACTGAAAGTAAGTAAAGAAAATCGTTATCTGATGAATGCGGACGGAACTCCTTTTTTCTGGTTGGGGGATACAGGATGGCTGTTGCCCGAGAAACTGAACAGGGATGAAGTTGCTTATTATCTGGAACATTGTCGTCAGGCAGGATTTAATGTGGTACAAGTACAGACTATAAATGGAGTCCCTGCTATGAATTTCTATGGTCAGTATTCCATGATAGATGGCTTTAACTTTAAGAATATAGACAGAAAAGGAGTTTATGGATATTGGGACCACATGGACTATATTATTCAGAAAGCTGAGCAGAACGGTATTTATATAGCGATGGTATGTATTTGGGGAGGTTTGGTACGCTCCGGAAAGATGAATGTCGAAGAGGCCAAGGCGTATGGTAAATTTTTAGGTGAACGATATAAAGATGCTCCTAATATCATTTGGGTAATCGGTGGAGATACATACGCCGACCGGGATACCGAGATTTGGGAAGCCTTGGCAAACAGCATTCTTGCTGTGGACAAGAATCATATAATGACTTTTCATCCGTTTGGCCGTACATCTAGTGCTGCACATCTGAATAATAAGGAGTGGATGGATATGAATATGTTCCAAAGTGGGCACAGACGCTATGGTCAGAAAAAAGGAGATGGTGATACTTCTGTAACCGGATTGGAGGAGGACAATTGGCGCTATGTAGAAGATGCTTTGTCTATGACTCCATTGAAGCCTGTTTTGGATGCAGAACCCAGTTATGAAGGTATTCCTCAGGGATTGCATGATCCTGCCCAGCCACTCTGGCGTGACTGTGATGTAAGACGCTATGGGTATTGGTCTGTTTTTGCGGGTTCTTGCGGACATACGTACGGACATAACAATATCATGCAGTTCTTGAAACCGGGTACACCGGGTGGATATGGGGCTGATGGAATAGAGAAACCTTGGTATAAGGCGATGCAGGATCCCGGCTTCAATCAGATGAAATATCTGAAGAATCTGATGTTAACTTTCCCTTATTTTGAACGTGTACCAGATCAAAGTGTGATTGCCGGTACGAATGGGAATCGTTATGATAGAGCCATTGCTACTCGCGGAAAGGATTATTTGTTAGTATACAATTATTCCGGAAACCCGATGTCTGTTGACTTGACTAAAATCAGTGGCGCAAAAAAGAAAGTATGGTGGTATAGCCCTAAGGATGGAAAACTTTCTTTTATAGGGGAATTTGATAGTAAAATTACTCCTTTTATCTATGATGGCAGTTATAACCGAGATAATGATCAGGTATTGATTGCTGTAGATTCAAATAAGAATTATATTTCTACCAAATGGTTCGAACTTCCCATGGTAAATCAATAGTGTTTTGAGGAATACAGCCAAAAAGTCTTATTAAGTCTTAATGAAACGGGAAAAGTCAATGCGGAAATTGTAATTTTGAAAAAACACATTTACAAATGAAACGCATTGGCTTTTTCTTATTCTTTTGCATTCTTTCCTTGTATGGTCTGGCACAAGCTGAAAATGACAAGGATACGCTCATCATCCGACAAGATAAAATCAATGAATTTATCAATGAGATGAATGAGGTTGATAAAAGTATGGATTTTATAAACGAACCTCCTACATTGACACCTCCCGTTTTATCTGATACGCTGCGGATGCCAAAATTTGATTTAACTCCTCGTGAAGAAATGCCTAAAATATCTCCCTATACTTTTTCCGGGAATCCTTTCGGCCATGATTATATAGATGGACGTGCTTATCAGATTAATAATACAGGGATTCTGAGTGGTTATCATTCATTTCAAGGATTGCCTTCTATAGGCGAGGCACGCAATGTCGGGGTGATGTATACCCAGCGGCTCAATGATTTTATAACCGTGACAGGAGGAGTATATGCTGCTAAATACAATGTATATGGAGTCCGCTTTAATGATTTCGGTGGTAAGGGAAAATTGTCTTTTCGCATTAATGACAGGATGAAAATTAATATGTTCGGCACATATTCTGTGTATAATGGATACGGCATGACTCCAGCCTCTCAGCTTTTTATGAATCAAAATTCATACGGAGGTACTTTGGAATTCAAAATATCGGATAGTTTCGGTATTGAAGCGGGGGCAGAGAGGGAATTTAATCCGATGACCCGCAAATGGGAAACCCATCCTATTATTATGCCGGTATTCTATAAATGATAAATTGTGTATCTTTACGGCATGAATGAAGAAATAGCAGAGTATTACGAAGAATTATACAGGCTTTATATAGATGAGAACCAGCCATTAGAACGCCGTTACAGACAATTGCGTGAATCATTGGAGCGTGTGGTGCGTGAACGGATACAAGGGAATAGTTTGCAGACCACTGATTTGGCCGCCCGTATTAATTATGTAGCCACTCAATATGAACTGGATATAAAAGAGCAGAACCAGTTACATACATTTCGTTTGACTTCCAATGATATTTTGAATCATCGTAAGTTTCCTGCCAAAGAAGAGTTTCTACGTGATTTACGTGCAGTGGCTTTTGCGTATAGGAAGATGTTTGCACAAGATATTCCTTTGAAATTATTCTCGGTTCTTCCTAAACAAGAAATAACATCTTTAGGGAAAAAAGAAAAGAAGGAATACATCCGTCGTATACGGGTATGCTTTGATTATGCCGATGATACCTATCTGTATGTACATCCTGTAGATATAATAGCTGATGAACCTATTCGGGTTGTTTATAATAAACCCGGTATAAACCATGAATTTGAAGAAACTATAAAGGAACTTTGGCGATATGCCCAGCTTAATCTTTTGGATGTTTTTGTAGATAGGGAAGGAATTTATACCCCTTCTTTTATCGTATTGGAGCCGGATTATCTAATAGATATCAGTTCACTGGCAGAATGCTACAAGGATTATGGCAGCCATCCGGCAAATTACTTTTTAAGCCGGTTGGTTCCGATTGATAACGCCCGGCCTTTGCTGCTGGGAAATATAGCCAATCTTTTTCTGGATGAATGGATACATGCAGGTGAGGAGGAACCGGACTATATAGACTGTATGAAGAAGGCGTTCCGGCAGTATCCCATCGAACTGGCTGCTTGTGCCGAACTTCGTGACCCGTCCAAAGAGAAAGAGTTTGCCAAGGATTGCCGGATGCACTTTGAGCATATACGGGATATCGTGCAGCATACTTTTCTGGAACCTGGTTATAACTTGGATAAAAAGGATGCTGTTCTGGAACCGTCTTATATTTGTGAGGCATTGGGTATTCAGGGACGTTTGGACTATATGCAGCGGGATATGAGCAGTTTTATCGAAATGAAATCGGGAAAAGCAGATGAATTCTCCATACAGGGAAAAGTGGAACCCAAGGAAAACAACAAGGTTCAGATGCTGCTATATATGGCGGTACTGGAATACAGCATGGGACAGGATCGGCGGCGTATGCATCCCTATTTGCTTTATACCCGTTATCCTTTATTATACCCTGCCAGAGCATCGTGGGCTCAGGTAAGGCGGGTTATCAATCTGCGCAACCGTATTGTTGCTGCCGAGTATGGGGTACAATTCCATAATCATTCTGATTTTACACGAAATTTGTTAGCGCAAATTAATCCGGAGGTAATGAATGAAAGAAAGTTGCGTGGAAAATTCTGGGAACAGTATCTGAAGCCTTCTATCTCACGTTTCCGAGAAAAACTGTCGGCATTGGAACCTTTGGAGCAGGCCTATTTCTATACGCTTTATAATTTCATTACAAAAGAACTTTATACCTCCAAATCGGGGGATGTGGATTATGAAGGACGTGCAGGGGCTTCAGCTCTTTGGCTGAGTACACTGGATGAGAAACGTGAGGCAGGGGAAATATTATATGATTTGCAGATCATTGAGAATAAGGCGTCACAGGTTCATAAGGCTTATATACTCTTGTCCATTCCGCAATATGACGAAATGTTTCTTCCTAATTTCCGTACAGGAGATGTGGTTGTATTGTATGAGCGTAATCATGATTCGGATAATGTGACCAATAAAATGGTTTTTAAGGGTAACATCGAGCAGATTACAGATACAGAATTGCGTATTCGGCTACGTGCCACACAGCGTAATGTTTCGGTTTTTCCTCCGGACAGCCGTTATGCTGTAGAACATGATACGATGGATACTACATTTCGCAGTATGTATTTGGGACTTTCTGCTTTTCTGGATGCGAATACGGAAAGACGGGAGTTGTTGCTGGGACAACGTCCCCCCTGCTTTGATTCGTCTTTTGATGAAGCTATAGCGCAGGCAGGTGATGATTTTGAGAGAGTGGCGTTGAAAGCGCAAGCGGCCCGTGATTACTTTCTTCTGGTGGGACCTCCCGGAACAGGAAAGACTTCAAGAGCGTTGCGTAGAATGGTGGAACATTTTTATGCAACATCATCTATGCAGATATTGTTACTAGCTTATACCAACCGGGCTGTGGATGAAATATGTCAGTCACTTTCTTCTATAACCTCCGGTATAGATTATATACGGGTGGGAAGTGAACTTTCCTGTGATGTACGTTTTAGAGGACATCTGTTGGAGAATATATTGGCGGAATGTAACAGCAGGCGGGAGGTGAATACCCGTATGACAGATTGCAGAGTGTATGTTGGAACCGTGGCCTCTATTGCGGCTAAGGCTGAACTTTTTAAATTAAAACGTTTTGATGTAGCCATAGTGGATGAGGCTACCCAAATATTGGAACCCCAATTGTTGGGTATTCTGTGTGCCAAGTTTGCCGATGAAAGAAATGCAGTCGGTAAATTTATTCTGATAGGTGATCATAAACAGTTACCTGCCGTTATTTTGCAGAATAGCGGACATTCTGAAGTGCATGATGAGGGACTGAGGAAAGTCGGACTTTTTAATTTAAAAGATTCTCTGTTTGAGCGGCTTTATCGTTTTCGTTTAAAAGAAGAATCTCCTAAAGCGATAGATATGCTTTGCCGTCAGGGGCGTATGCATCCGGGAGTGGCTTTTTTTCCCAATAAAGCATTTTATGCTGGAAGATTGGAAGCTTTGGGACTACCTCATCAGTTGGAACACATAGAGGCTCCAGTACGTTTTATTCCTTCGGAACAGGATTTGGAGAGCATTTCCGGAAAGACAAACCAATATGAGGCACGGATTGTTGCCGGTTTGGCCAGAGAGGTGTATCTGGCTTATGAAGAGGAATTTGATCCGAATCGAACGTTAGGGGTCATTACTCCTTATCGAAGTCAGATTGCTTTGATACGTAAAGAGCTTCAGACATTGGCTATTCCTGCTCTGAGTAGGATTTCCATTGACACGGTAGAACGGTATCAGGGCAGCGAACGTGATGTTATTATTTATTCTTTTTGTGTGAATCACCTCTATCAATTAAGGTTTCTGCCTAACCTGACAGAAGAAGACGGCGTACAGATTGACCGTAAGCTGAATGTCGCTTTAACGCGTGCACGCAAGCAACTTTTTATCACAGGAGTCCCTGAAATATTAAATCATAATTCTATCTATCAACATCTTCTGAAAACTATTTATTAGGGAAAACACACCACAGACTACTTAGATGTGTAGTCTGTGGTGAATTCTTTAATTAGGCATCAACCGGTTTGTATTTGGGAACCAATGCTTTCATGATAATCCAACCAACTAAATAAGCTACGGCACATACACAGAATATGATGAAGTAGCCGGCAGGTTTCCCTTCGAATCCCATAAAAGTCATATTCGTTTCTGCTGCATAGTCAAACAGTCTGCCTGATCCCATATTAATGCAGAATGAACCTATACCACCTGCCATACCACCAATACCTACGATAGTAGCGATGGTGCTTTTGGGGAACATATCGCCTACTACAGAGTAAATATTAGCAGACCATGATTGGTGTGCCGCACCTGCAATACCGATGATAATGATAGGATACCAATATGAATAATTGCCTAAAGGTTGGGCAAACAGTGCCAGCAATGGGAACAAGGCAAAGATAAGCATAGCCTGCATACGGGCTGCATACGGATTCTTACCAGTTTTGTTAATGATAATAGTAGGTAACTTACCACCATAAATAGATAACATGGTGATAGCGTATAATACGAAAATCAACATTTGTGCAGTACCTGTGTCTGAGGCGAAACCATATACATCCGAAATATATGCCGGAGTCCAGAAAAGGAAGAACCACCATACGCCGTCAGTCATGAATTTACCGACAAATACAGCCCATGTTTGGGGAAATTTGAAACATTGCAAGAATGAAATCTTCTTGTTGTCAAAGTCGTTGGCGGCAGCTTGTTGTGCTTTAGATTCTTCAGGATTGTTGTTGTCTTGTTCAATATATTCCAATTCGGCAGCATTCACGCGAGGGTTGACATTGGGTTTCTTGTAGAGGAACATCCAAAGTCCCATCCAGATGAAACCTAAGCCACCGATAACGATGAAAGCCATTTCCCATCCATTACCCACACCAATGCTTTGAAAATAACGCGCCAAGGGAGGAATAGTGATCGGAGCAGCTAACGCGCCTACTGTAGAGCCGGCATTGAAGATGGAAGTGGAGTATGCACGGTCCTTTTTCGGGAAATATTCGGCTGTCACCTTAATAGCTGCCGGGAAGTTTCCTGCTTCACCTACACCCAATACAATTCGGGCAGCAATAAAGTAATAAACGCTGGTAATGGCGATAGTTGAAGCGACAGCTCCTGTTGCAGAAAGCATTTCTTCTGCATTATGAATACCTAATGTCTCTTCGGTAGCCCAGCCGCACAATGCATGGAGACAAGCTCCTAAAGACCAGACGAAGATAGCCCAAAGATAACCTTTTTTAGTCCCCATCCAATCGATGAAACGACCGGCGAACAGGTTGGCGATAGCATATACTATAGAAAAAATAGCTGTGATATCTCCGTAATTCGAATCCGTCCAGTGAAATTCCGGAGCAATGAAGTCTTTCCAGGTTAGTGAAAGCACCTGACGGTCGAGGTAATTGACTGTAGTGGCAAAGAATAGCAGACCACAGATTATCCATCTGAAGTTTGTCATCTTCTCACCTACTTTTTGAAATGTACTCATGATAATAGATTTAATTATGTTTTTCTTATTAGACGCAAAAATAACCATTCTGTACCTATTCTCTATGCAAAAATTGGTGGAAAGCCTGTATAAATCGGTACAATGGTAAGATTTCTAAAAAAACATTCCGAATGTCGCAAAAAACCTAAAAACGGGTTGATTTCTTGCAACATTCAGAATGACAAGAGTTAATGAGTAATGGTGTGTACCATTCTACTTATCTCATATCTGTGTATTTTATTTCATCCTTGTCACTGTATTTCAGGTTTTCACCTCCCATACCCCAAATAAAGGTATAGTTGCTGGTACCTGCAGCGGCGTGGATAGACCATTCCGGAGAAGTAATGGCTTGTTCATTATGTAACCATACCAGACGTTCTTCTTGCGGTTCGCCCATCAGGTGGCAAATGGCATTTCCTTCAGGCAGGTTGAAATAGAAGTAGGCTTCCATACGACGGGTATGTGTATGGGCCGGCATGGTGTTCCATACAGAACCCGGAGCCAGTTCGGTAAGTCCCATCTGCAATTGATTTGTACCACCGTTTTTTACTCTTTCCAGCACATCCTTTACAATTAATTGGTTTACAATACGGTCATTGCTGTCTTCCATTTTTCCATAATGATCTGAAATGGCCAAAGCATATTGTTTAGGATTTGCTTTTTGAAGTTTAGCGTCAGTAGTGATCAATTGAGTAACGTATGGTTTGTAAGCCGGTGCCGAATTGATATAGAATTTGGCCGGTTTGGTAGCGTCATTACTTTTGAAAGTAACCTCTTTATTTCCGCAACCTACATAGAGTGCTTCCTTGTATTTCATAGGATATTCTTTACCGTCTACAGTAACCACACCATCACCCCCTACATTGATGACCCCTAGTTCACGTCGTTCAAGGAAGTAAGTGATTTCCGGACCCAGTTCGCGGAAAGTTTCTAACTTTAGTATTTTGTTTACTGGCATAGCTCCTCCGTAGATAAGACGGTCATAAAGGGTGTATGTAACATTGATTTCATCCGGTGCCATCACCTTTTCCATCATAAATGAGCTACGAAGACGTTCTGTATCATAGTGTTTCACATCTTGCGGATGGCAAGCGGTCTGTACTTTGTAATTTACTTGAGCTGAAGCTGCCAAAGCAGAAACACTCAGCATCATTGCAATTGCTAATTTTTTCATAATCGTTATCTTTAAATTTTAATTTTTCATTGTTTTCTGGTATTTAATGATGGAACGACGGTTCAGCACCATTAAGAATAGTGTTATCAGTACTAAAATTCCGGAACCAATCCATTTGAATGAATAAGTCAAATGGAAAATAGCCCATGAGAAAGGACTTGAAGCAAAGTCCAACGCTCCCCCCTCAAAACCCGACGGAATATTTACGGCGGCATCTTGTGTCTTGGCATATACGTCATGTGCCGCTTTGGTAAAGTAAGGTGCCAGATCAGTTACAAAATACAGACCGATGGCCAGCACAACAAAACCAATGATGAAGGTTTTTATCACATTTCCTTTTGTGATAGGTAATACCAACGGGAATACGTAGAACATACCGGCTAACGAGGCCAATGGCAGGAATTCATTACCCGGAAGTACAACTGCCAATAAAATAGTAACAGGGATTAATAGCAATGATACAACTAATGTGGCCGGATGTCCGATAACCAAGGCAGGGCTCATACCGATATTCAAGCCTACAGCACCTTTAAACTTCTTGGCGATCAGTTCGCGGGTAGCGTCCGAAATGGGTTTCAATCCTTCGATGAATAGGCTGGTAATACGGGGAATCAACTCCATTACTGCTCCCATCTTGATACCTAAACCTAGAATATAAGGAATCTTGTCTACTATTTCTTGTCCGTTTTTACAAGATAATGCACCGATGCCACATCCTACCAGGATACCCAGGAAGAGAGGTTCGCCTAGCAAACCAAATTTCTTTTTCATACCTTCCGCATCAATATTCAGTTTTTCAAATCCGGGTATTTTGTCCAATACCTTATTTATAATAAGAGCGAATGGCACAAAACCTGCACAGAAAGGTTGTGGAATAGAAATTCCTTCCATCTTATCATAGAAACCTTGGAACTTGTCTGCTGTGTAATCTGCTAAGATTAATGTGATGATATAACAGATAACAGCCGCGAAGAAGCCCCACAAAATACTATCTGTCGCAAAATAAACTACGGCTCCGATGAAAGCAAAATGCCAATAGTTCCATAAATCGATATTGACTGTACGGGTGGTCTTGGTCAATAGCATCAGAATATTGACAGCCAGACAAACCGGAATAATGAATGCCCCTACGGAAGTGTTATAAGCCACGGCTGCGGCAGCAGGCCATCCCATATCGAATACTTTCAGTTGCAGGCCATATATTTCGACCACCTTGCTTAAGGCCGGTCCCAGGCTGCTGGTCAGAAGTGCGGTAACCACTGATAAACCAACGAAACCAACACCTACCAACAGACCGCTTTTTAATGCTTTGCTGAATTTGATTCCGATACAAACGCCTAAGATTGTAAAAATTATAGGCATCATCACCGCTGCTCCTAAACCGATGATATAACTAAAAACTTGTTCCATTCTCTTGTGAATTAATAGTAAATGACTGTGTTTTCTACAATAGTATAAATTAAAAACTGCCCCAAAAATAAAACCTTTTCTCAACTTATCAAACCTGAAAGGCATAATAATTAGTAAAAAGACAATTTTTGAACGATTTTTATCGTTATCGTGCACAAAAATAACCGTTTTCGCACACGAATACCAAATAATACACTTAGTAGGTTGAAAAGTGCACACTGCTTTTCGAGAAAAATACTACTTTTGTTTCATAAAATAAATAGGTCTAATACTAAAAATAAACGTCTTCATGAAAAAGAATTCTATTTGTAAAATTATTGTGTCCGGTTTGCTTACGGCTGTTCCTTTGATGGGCATGGCTCAGCAGGTTTGTGGTAATAAGCCTTGGTCTGTACGTATGGCGGAATCAGAGATGGTGCGTTGTCCCGAATCCTGGCAATTGGATTTTCAGACCCGTTTGAAGTGGGATTACTGTCATGGCCTGGAACTTCAAGCTATGCTGGATGTATATGATGCATACGGTGATAAGAAGTTTTTTGATTATGCTGTGGCTTATGCTGATACAATGATTCATCAGGATGGCTCTATCGAAACTTATAAACTGGAGGAATATAATATTGACCGTCTGAATTCCGGAAAGATGCTTTTCCGTATTTACGAGCAGACTAAGGACGAGAAATACAAGAAAGCATTGGATTTGTTGCGCAGTCAGTTGGATACGCATCCTCGTAATGCCGATGGCGGTTTTTGGCACAAGAAGATTTATGAGAATCAGATGTGGCTGGATGGGCTTTATATGGGGCAGCCGTTCTATGCGGAGTATGCTTACCGTAACAACCGTGTGAATGATTATGCTGATATTATCAATCAGTTTGTTACAGTGGCTCGTCATAATTATGATCCGAAGACTGATTTATACCGCCATGCATGTGATGTGAGCAAGCGTGAAAAGTGGGCGGATAAAACTACCGGATTGTCACAACATTGTTGGGGACGCGCCATGGGATGGTATGCAATGGCTTGTGTGGATGTACTTGATTTTATACCGGAACGCGAAGCCGGACGTGAATCTGTTATCGAAATATTGAATAAACTGGTTGCCCAGATTAAACGTACTCAAGATCCTGCAACAGGGGTATGGTATCAGGTGATTGACAGAAGTGGGGATGAGGGGAATTATCTGGAATCCTCTTGTTCTACCATGTTTGTATATACTCTGTTGAAAGCGTTACGTAAGGGATATATTTGTCCTTCGTACATGGAAGTGGCTAAAAAGGGGTATGAAGGGCTTTTGACCCAGTTTATAGAAGTGGACAATAAAGGGGTAGTTTCTATCACTAAGGGTTGTGCTGTCGCGGGTTTGGGAGGCAAGCCAGTGTATCGTACCGGAGATTATAATTATTATATAACTGAAAAAATACGTTCTAATGATGCGAAGGCAGTAGGTCCGTTCATTATGGCCAGTCTGGAATGGGAACGTTTGTTTCAGAAAAACAATTGTGGAACTGCATGTAAATAATAGGGGGTGATACGATGAGGAAAGTTTTAGGATTATTGTTGCTGTTGGTTGCTGTTAGTGGAACATGGGCTCAGGAACGTCAGGATACAATTGTAGTTTCACGCGATGGAACGGGGAATTTTCGTACTTTGCAGGAGGCTATAGAGAGTGCGCGGGCTTTCATGGATTATACTGTTACGATCTATGTGAGGAACGGAGTATATAAGGAGAAAGTGATTGTTCCTTCATGGGTGGAAAATATAGATATTATAGGTGAAGATCGTGATAAGACGATTATTACTTATGATGATCATGCGAATATAAATAAAATGGGTACTTTCCGCACTTATACGGTGAAGGTAGAGGGTAGTGATATCACTTTTAAAAATTTGACTATTGAGAATAATGCGGCTCAGTTGGGACAGGCGGTAGCTTTACATACGGAAGGTGACCGTTTGAAATTTATCAATTGTCGTATCTTGGGTAATCAGGACACTATTTATACCGGTGCTAAATTTACCCGTCTTTATTTTAAAGATTGTTATATTGATGGTACTACTGACTTTATTTTCGGTCCTTCCACCGCTTTATTTGAAGATTGTATTATTCACAGTAAACGCAATTCGTATGTAACGGCTGCTTCTACTCCGAAAGAGGCTAAATATGGATATGTCTTTAAGCACTGTAAGCTGACGGCAGAACCGGGAGTTGATAAAGTGTATTTAGGTCGTCCTTGGCGTCCATATGCTTATACCTTATTTATAGAATGTGAGTTGGGGAAACATATTGTTTCTGCCGGATGGCACAATTGGGGCAAGCAGTCTAATGAAGAAACAGCCCGTTATATGGAATATAAAAATACCGGTGAGGGCGCAAATGCTTCGGAAAGGGTGGCATGGAGCAAACAGTTAACAAAGAAAGAAGCTGAGGCGGTGACGGTCGATGCTATTTTTCGTACTCAAAGTAATTGGAACCCAATAGACTAGATTGATTTTGTAATTGCTTGAAAAGGAGACTTCTACGTTGGTGGAGGTCTCCTTTTTTTTGTTGTGTTGAATAATTGGAACCCGTGAAAAATACCTAATAAATCCACATAAAAAGATAAAAACTACACATCAAGGTAACGTTATATACGTAATTTTGCAACAGTGAAACTAAGGTCAAAACCTTAAAAAAACATTTTAATAACTATAAAAACACATCTTATGAATCTAAAAGAATTAGCTAGAAAAGCTATCTCAACTCTCTTTTTGAGTATGCTTTGTTTGGTTGCTTTTGCTCAAACCGCAACAGGTTTGGTGAAAGACAAGACAGGCGAACCCATGATTGGTGTGAATGTATTGGTAAAGGGAACAACCAATGGTACAATCACGGATTTCGATGGTAAGTTTTCAATTCCGGATGTTCCGAGTAATGCTACTTTAGTGGTTTCCTATATTGGGTATCTTACCAAAGAGGTAAAATCTGGAAAAGATTTGGTCATTGTATTGGAAGAAGATAACAAGACTTTGGATGAAGTCGTTGTTATTGGTTATGGTACGGTGAAAAGACGTGATTTGACTGGTTCTGTCGCTTCTGTTACCGGGGAAAAATTAGCGGCTAATCCGGTTGCCAATGTCGCACAGGCTTTACAAGGACAATTGCCTGGTGTGAGTGTGACTTCTCAAGACGGTCGTCCGGGTGCAGGTATGTCTATTCGCATTCGTGGAGGTGGTTCTATTACTCAGTCTAATGATCCCTTGTTTATTGTAGATGGTGTTCAAGTTAGTGGAATTGATGATATTCCTGCTGACAATATCGAAAGTATTGATGTGTTAAAAGATGCTGCTTCTACGGCTATTTATGGTGCTCGTGGTGCTAACGGTGTAATATTGGTTACTACTAAGGGAGGCAAGGATGGCCGGGTTTCTGTCAAATATAATATGTATTATCAGATGAAGGAGAATCCAAAATTATTGGAAACTATGGATCCTTATGATTATGTATATAATACATGGGCATATATGAAGAGTTTGGGAGATTCTTATGGTGATGGAGTTGCCAGATATTTTGGATTAGGATCCAAGTATGGAAATCATTTGAATGAATATAAAAATATGACCACTCATAATTATATAAATGATTTGATGCAGACTGCGTCTTCTTGGAATCATGATGTATCTTTATCTGGTGGTACAGACAAAACTAAGTTTTATTCATCAGTTAACTATATGGATGATGAAGGTATCCGTGTGAAGTCTGGTTTCCAACGTTGGAATGCGAATTTCAAATTGACGCAAAAAATTAATAAAAAGTTAACTGCGGACTTTGATTTGCGTTATAGTGAAATAGAAGTTAATGGATCAGGTTTTGGTAATGCAACCTCTGCTTACACTTATCGTCCTGTGGATAATCCTTTGGGTGATGCTTCTTTTACCGCTGGATTTGGTCAAGGTGATACAAATATGGAAGAGACTAGTAATCCTTTGTATTACTTGGATACTGTAGATTATATAAAAAACATGTACCGTATCCGTGCAAAAGGTGCTTTAACTTGGAATATTATTAAAGGCTTGACGGCAAAGACGGAATTATCGTTAAATCGTAATTGGAACCAGGAAAAGACATGGGATGCAGGACAGACAGAAAAAGATAATAGTTCTGCTAAATTGAAGAAGAGTGATGGTTACGGTGTGCGTTGGGCAACTACTTTGAATTATGAAGTACAGGGGCTTGGAGATGATCATAATTTGTCTTTCTTGGTTGGTAATGAAGTCTTGGCTTCAAAGTCAGATTACACTGAAATATATGGTGTAGGGTATCCTGAAGGATTTACAATGGATGATGCGTTTGGTATGATTAATATGACTACTCCTTCATTGGGACAAGATTATTTTAAAGGTGAGATAGGTACTCCTAATCATACTTTATCTTGGTTTGGTCGTGCTAATTATTCTTATAAAGGTAAGTATCTTTTAACAGCTACATTCCGTGCTGATGGTTCTTCTAAATTTGCACCTAGTCATCAGTGGGGGTATTTCCCGGCTGCTGCGGCTGCATGGAGAATTTCAGATGAAGCTTTTATGGAAAATACAAGAGATTGGTTGGATAATCTAAAACTTCGTGTATCGTATGGTACTTCTGGTTCTGATAATATTGATGCTTCTTTATGGAGAGAAACATGGAAAACAGAACAAATTACAGTGGATGGTGAAAAGGTAACCACTTATGTACCTGGTGATATGAAAGGAAATCCTGATTTGAAATGGGAAACTACTATTAGTCGTAATTTAGGTGTTGATTTTGGTTTCTTTAATAATTGGGTTCGTGGTAGTTTGGACTATTATTGGAATACGACAAAGAATATTTTAATGAAAGTGCCGATTGATGCAGCGTCTGGTTATAGCTATCAGTTCCAAAATGTAGGTAAAACCTCAAATAAGGGAATTGAATTGGCTTTAGGCTTTGACATTGTTCGTGGTAAAGATTTTAATTTAGGTGTAAACTTGACTTATAATTATAACAAGAATAATATTGACGAACTGATGGACGGAGTCTTGGCAGATACGAGAGCTATGAATGATTGGGGTTCATCTATGGCTAAGCCTGCTTATGATTATATTATCCGTGAGGGGCATCCTGTAGGTACTATCCAAGGTTTTAAATCTGAAGGATATTATACGATTGATGATTTTACTTATGCGGATGGTAAATACACGTTGAAACCAGGGGTTCCGGATATTCAAGGTATTGTGAATTATCCGGATGGAGTTAAAGTGCTGGCTGCGGATGGACAAACCGCTGTACCGGGTATGCCTAAATTTGCAGATACAACAGGTGATGGTGTTGTGGACGAGGATGACAAAACGATTATCGGCGAAGCTATGCCACAACATACAGGTGGTTTTACAATTAACGGTAATTGGAAGGCAATCGATTTCTCTGTAGGCTTTACTTATCAGATTGGTGGTGATGTGTATAATGCCAATGCAATGCACTCCTTGATGGGAAATAAAGACAATTCCGCTGGTCAGAATCGTTTGAAGTTCGTTTCTGAAACTTTCAAATATTATGATGTTGATACAAACGGTGACTTGATGCTGGTGAAAGATCCTACAGCTTTGGCGGCTCTTAACGCGAATACAAATTACAGTTCTTTCTTCTCTGAATATGGAATCGTAAGTTCTAAGTTTATTGAAGATGCGTCTTATTTGCGTTTGAATACATTGACAGTAGGTTATACTTTCCCAAAAAATTGGATGAATAAGATTGGATTACAGAATGCACGTGTGTATTTTACAGGAAGTAACTTGTTCTGTATTGATGGGTATTCTGGTATAGATCCGGATGTAAACACGAAGACTGATGGTAAGGATGGTTTTCCTACACCTTATTTTGATTACCAGTCTTATCCTAAGGCTAGAACTTATACCTTTGGTGTTAATTTAACTTTCTAATTAATGGAGATGAATCGTATGAAAAAAATAGTATATTCAACACTTTTCTTTGCTGGAATGTTTTTGACTACAGCATGTAGTGATTATTTGGAGGTTGGCTCTCCTTCTATTGTAGATTCGGATTTTGTCTTTTCTAATCCGACAACAGCACGTGCCGCATTAGACGGTGCTTATGAACAGTGGAGAGATTGTGCGCAGAATAAGGTTTTTGGCGATGGATTGTTTTATGCTGCTGATATTGCCGGGTCTGATATAGAACGGCACCCGGAGTCTTTCTCTAATCAGTTGGGGCGCCATTATCCGGAATGTCTTTATCAAAACGGTACATATGCAAGTAGTTATGGATTGACTTCGTATTTGAAGGAGAATGATATTTATGCTAGCTTGTATGCGGTTGTAAGCAAAGCCAATGCGGTGATAACATCCATGGAAAATGCGGAAAATTTTGAATCGATCATCAATGGTGGACAATCAGAGATGGGGCAAATGTATGGTGAGGCGGTAGCTATGCGTGCTACGGCTTATCGTGAACTGTGTAAAAATTTTGGAGATGTTCCTTACGTTGGCGTTTATGGTGTTGTGCCTAAAGGTTTGGTTTCCCGTGATTCTATTTATGATGTATGCATTGAAGATTTGCAGAAAGTGGAACCTTTGATGTACACCATCGGTTCTATTCCCGGCATTGCTGCTGCCAATAAAAATTATTTTTCTAAAACCTATGTGCAGGCTTTGATTGGAAGAATGTGTTTGGATGCAGCTGGATATCAGACTCGTCGTGGCGATATAAAACGTGTAAACGGAAAAGGGGAAATCATGACATTTGAAACCAAAGGGAAAGAAAATAATGGAGCTATTTATGGACGTCGTTCTGACTGGCAAGACTTGTACTCAATAGCTAAAAAATACTACGAGGCTTTGTTGACTGATCCGGGTAATGCACAGTTTCATTTGACTGATCCACGGGGTGCCTCGGATAAATCCGGACGTACTTTTAATAATCCGTACCAGTATTTCTTTGAACAGATGCATATGGATGATGCTATTTATGCGGATGAGTCTATTTATGAATATCCCATGCAGCAAGGTGGTGGAAATGATGGTCGCCCCTATTCTTTCGGTCGTCCTTCGTCTGGTGGCTCAAAGGCTGCGTATCCATGTAAGAGCTATGGACAGGGACGTATAAATCCTGCTTATTTTTATGGAGTCTTTGATCCGAATGATATGCGTCGTGATGTGAGCATTACTATGACCGGCAGTAATGGTAAAGGGGTTGAGAAGTTAATTCCTTTTGTTCCCAACTCAAAAGCTGAAGGCGGTGGCTTGACATTGAATAAATGGGATGAGAATCGTCAGGCTAATCCATGGGTGGCAGCACAACGTAAATCAGGTATCAATGGTCCGTATATGCGTATGTCTGAAGTTTATTTGGGCTATGCGGAAGTATGTGCGGCATTAGGTGATGTGGTTACAGGTAAACAATATTTAAAAACGGTTCGTGAACGTTCGTTCCCGCAAGGTTTGGCTAACACAGATGCTTTTATTGCATCTTTTGGTAATGACTTAGTTCGTGCGATTATTGAAGAACGAGGGTTTGAATATGCAGGTGAAGGTGATCGTCGTTGGACATTGATTCGTTCTGGTTATCTTCCGGAAGATATAAAAAGAATCAAAGATATGACTAAAGCTATGATGGATGGTTTGGCAACTAAAGGTTATTATGAGTTTGAAAATGGTAATATTATTTCTGCTTATATATGGACAAAATTAGTTGATGCAAAAACTATATATGGTCATCGTTTGACAGCACAGTGTCCGACAGACAAGGTCAATGATCCGGTGCTTTATCCGGGATGGCGCGGACAAAAGGATAATTGGGAAGAAATGGGATTGAATTATGGAAGTTCGACTCCTGCTACCAATTTAGCAATAAAAGGGTTGTTTGAAATAGTGTCTGAAGAAGAGGCAGCATCTCTTGAAAGCCAAGGATATGCTAAAGTTAATTGGGGTATTGATTTGGTTGATTATAGAGATGAATATGATAAGTATCTGTTTTGGGATTATGATTACGTTTCGGCTCCTATCTATTTGTGGCCGTTTACTCCTAATGTAATGGCTGCCGGTGGCTTTACGAATGGTTATGGCTTTAAACAGGAATAATAATTCATTCGTTAAACGAAAATAAACGTATGGGGAGAGGGCGTATTGTAAATGCTCTCTCCTTTTTTGTGTTTCTTAAGAATGTATTTTTAAACAAGCATTCCTGTTATTATCGCATTGACAATTTGAACTTAAGGTTTGCTTTCTTAAAGTTTGTAATTTCTGCTACCATAGCTGTACCATTTTACCGAATCACCTATGGATAGGGAGATGTAGGGGGCAGCAGAGTAATCAAACTTTGTTGTAGGAAGTTACAATAAGAAAGGCAGAAATCTTTTTTGTGATAGGTTTGTTCGTTTGTTGCAAAATTGTGCACATAAAAGACCAATTTTTACCTTGTTCTTCTTTTATGGCCTGTTACTTTTGTATCAAGACATATTTTAATCAGATACGAAATGAAATTAAAGGTTTTAGTAAGTACAATAGTTAGCATCATGATATGGCCGGCAAGTATTACGGCACAAAGTGAATTGATTCCAATGATAGAAATACCTGCGGGAAATTTCTATATGGGGACTTTGGGTGGAGATGAAAATTATGATGAAGCGCCTATGCATAAGGTGCACATATCTAAACCGTTTAAAATGGGACTGACCGAAGTGACTAATGCGCAATATGAATTGTTCTGCCCCGAACACAAGTCGCTGCGTGGTAAAAATGGTTTTTCAAGTGAAGATGACGAAGCGGTGGTGTTCGTAACTTATCAAGATGCCGTTGCCTTTTGTGACTGGTTGACTCGGAAAGAAGGAAAAACTTATCGTCTGCCTACCGAAGCTGAATGGGAATATGCGTGTAAGGCAGGTCGTTACTGGAACTTCTATATGGATGACAAGCTTCCTGCCACCTGGCAAAAGAATCAAGTGATAACGGCTACTCTAAAACCCTTGTCTTTGAGAGTGGCACAAACTCCTCCCAACGACTGGGGCCTATATGATATGTGTGGAAATGTGGAGGAGTGGTGTTTGGACTGGTATGGACCATATATAGACAAGGAACAGACTGATCCTGTCGGCTATTCGGACGGTATAGCACGTGTGACCAGAGGAGGTAGTCATAATACACCGATGAAATATCTCCGTTCGGCAAACCGTATGGCTATGTTGCCGGAGGACAAACATGCAATGACAGGCTTTCGGGTGGTACAGGCAGAGTATCCGCAGACCGCTCCGCTTTCTCAGCCAAAAGATGAGTATGCCGTGTCTCAGATAAAATGGGATTGGACTTCTCAGTGTATCACGGAACCTGTCTTCACTGCTCCTTTGGTTTATGTGCATGAACCGGATGCGCATAGTGGAACGCCTTTTTTCAAGCATAATCATCAGCCGGCATTGACTTGGTGTGATAATGGAGACTTGTTGGCTGTGTGGTTTTCTACCAATGAAGAAAAAGGCCGTGAGATGGTGGTGCTCTCTTCGCGCTTGCGTGCCGGAAGCTGTGAATGGGAAAAGCCTCGTATGTTTTATCAGATAGCTGATCGTAATTTGACCGGAACTGCATTGTTGAACGACCGCCAAGGGACTCTTTACCATATCAATGGAGTGGAAGCGGCCGGACATTGGCAGAATTTGATGATGACTTTGCGTACAAGTACAGATAATGGACAAACTTGGAGTAAACCTCGTATTATTGCTCCAGAACATACGAGACGCCATCAAGTGATAGCCGGAACCTCTATTACAAAGGAAGGCTGGTTTGTTCAGGCTTGTGATGCCGGACCAGGTGGAAGAGACGGGGCGGCTGTTCATATCAGTAAGGATAAAGGAAAAACTTGGACGGATCCATGGGATGGAGCATCTTTGCCTGATTTTAAAGAAGGGGGTACAGGTACCACTATCGCTGGAATCCATGCCGGAGTGGTGCAATTGAAGGATGGCAGATTGATGGCATTGGGGCGTAATAATAGTATTCGTGATAAAGAAGGACATCTACGTATGCCCATGAGTGTGTCTGATGATATGGGTAAGACTTGGCATTATTCCGCTTCGGAATTTCCCCCCATTGATGGAGGACAACGGCTGGTATTGATGCGTTTGAATGAAGGTCCTATTTTACTGATATCTTTTACTGAGCATCCTTATCGTACTCCGAAGGAGGAGCGTGGTATGATGTTTACTGATAAGTCAGGAAAGTCTTTTAAAGGATATGGCATGTATGCTGCTTTGTCATACGATGAAGGTAAGACTTGGCCTGTAAAACGTTTGTTGACTGACGGTACTTATCGTTTTCTTAATGGTGGAGCTTGGACTCAGTTTTTTGAAATGGATGAGGGTCATGCCGAACCTCGTGGTTATTTGGCTGGAACACAAACACCCGATAATATGATCCATTTGATAACAAGTCGCTTCTATTATAAATTTAATTTAGCTTGGTTGAAAGGAAACGAAAGTATTATATCTCCTCAATCTTTGTCTGACTAAAGGATGTAGAATGCATATATCCAATACTTTGTATTGTCTTACTTTCGTTTTCTAGTTGTATTATTTGTCGTAAATGAAAGTAATCGAAATAAAACAAAGTAAAATAATGCAAAATTATTTTTGTTTTCCGAAAATATTTCTACTTTTGCAATGTGTGATTTAAGATATTATGATTATGGCGCACGCTTAAAGAGAACACAAAAAGAATTATTAAATCTAAAATGATTATTTGTTAACCCAGGAAAGTATGGAAAATGTTCAGAAAACAAGGCGTTTGTTTGCAAGCGCATACGGTTGCAAAGCCAGCCGTTCTTTTCTTATTTGGGGATTGTCGGCCGCAATGTCTATAAGTGTTATACCGATGATGGCTGAGATTTCTGTTGGTGAGAAAAACTATGATACTCAAATTGTTAGCCAGACAAAGACTATAACCGGAACCATTATTGATGAAACAGGTGAACCTATGATTGGGGTGTCGGTTTTAGTTCAAGGGACTACTACAGGGGCAGTTACAGATTTGGATGGTAAATTTACATTGGAAGTTCCCGCAAACGCTACATTGGTAGTTTCCTATATCGGATACAAGACTCAAAATGTAAAAGTCGGTAGCCAAAATACGTTTGCCATTAAGATGGAGAGTGATAATGAGGTGCTTGATGAAGTGGTAGTAATTGGTTATCAGACTATTAAACGTAAGGACTTGACTGGTTCTGTTGCTTCTGTTAGTGGTAAAACCGTGTCTGTTATGCCTGTTTCTAATGTAGCACAGGCTATGCAAGGTAAACTTCCTGGTGTGAACATTACCTCACAAGATGGACGTCCTGATGCGGCAATTTCTATTCGTGTGCGAGGAGGAGGTTCCATTTCGCAAAGTAATGAACCTTTGATTTTAGTAGATGGTGTAACTGTGAATTCTTTAAATGATATTCCGTCTGATCAAGTGGAAAGTATTGATGTGCTGAAAGATGCTTCTTCTACAGCTATCTATGGTGCGCGTGGTGCCAATGGTGTAATTCTTGTGACTACAAAGGGAGCGAAAGAAGGAAAGGTTTCGGTTTCTTATAATGGCTATGTTAAATTCAATACTCCGACTAAATACTTGGAAACATTAGATCCTTATGATTATTTGTCATTTGTTTGGGGAAATGCCGCCGCCAGTGGCGATGCATATCGTTTGCCATTTGAAAAATTATATGGTATTGGTGATTATTTGGGTAGTAATACAGAGGGTATAGAAAGCTATCGTAACACCAAGAATTATAACATCCAAAAAGATGTGTATAATAGTTCTGTATCCCATAATCATGATTTGTCTGTTAGTGGAGGTACTGAAAAAACAAAAGTCTTGTTTGCGATGAACTATATGGATGAGCAAGGTATGAAACTTAACTCTTATGCAAAGCGTGGAGGTGTTTCGTTGAAGATTAATCAGAAATTACGTGATAATTTAGATATTAATCTGGATACTCGTTATAGTGATATGCGTACTATGGGAGATGAAGGAACAACTAATGGTTCCGGCTCATTGCTTTCATCTTCTTATCGTTTTCGTCCGATTGCTACTCGTGATATTTTGGGGGACTTGAATGCTTTGCGTGAAGGGAATATGGAGATGTATGGTCGTCAGTCTACCTGGGATACTTATAGTCCTGTGGCTCGTATCGGAGATTATGATCCACTATATATTAAACAAAGACTTCGTGGTACTTTATCTTTAAATTGGAGATTGTTTGATGGTTTTGCTTATCATACTGACTTTACTTTAAACCAATCATGGGAACAAGATAAGATTTGGGGGGGAGCTATTTATAATAATTATTTGGATGACGAAACAGGAGCCAAACTATATGCGGGAAATGTGGAATATACAAAGCGTGACAGTTGGGGACTGCGTTGGACGAATACAATCAGTTATGACTTCAATTTTTTACCTAAACAGCATCGTTTGAATATTCTGTTGGGACATGAAGTTACAGACTCCGGAGGTAGTAAAATGTCAATTTCAGCTAGTCACTTTCCCTCTAATTTTACAAAGGATAATGCATTTGCCATGATTAACCAATATGATGCAGATCATGGAACAAGTAAATTTTCTTCTGGAGTAGATATTCCCGGACGTATTCTCTCATTCTTTGGTCGTGCTAATTATACATTGATGGATCGTTATTTGTTTACTGTGACATTCCGTGCCGATGGCTCTTCTAAGTTTTCCCCCGAACACCGTTGGGGATATTTTCCTGCTGCGGCTTTTGGATGGCGCCTTTCTGAAGAAACTTTCATGGAAGGGACGAAAGACTGGTTAGATAACTTGAAAGTCCGTTTGTCTTATGGTACGGTAGGTAATGATGGTATCAGCTCAGATTTATGGTCACAAACGTGGACTTCTGAAACAGATTTACGATATCAATATATACTAAATAACCAGTATTCATCTTCTTATGATCTTTCAACGGAACAAATGGCAAATAAAAATCTAAAATGGGAAACAACTATTACACGTAATTTTGGTTTCGATTTCGGATTTTTAAAGAACCGTTTGTGGGGATCTTTGGATTTATATTGGAATACAACAAAGGATTTGCTGATGTTGACTTCGCTTCCGGGGATTACCGGATTCACATCTACGTATGATAACATTGGTCAGACTAGTAATAAGGGAATTGAGTTTTCTTTGTCAGGTGTGATTTTTGAAAATAAAGATTGGAATATTACGGCTGGTATGAATATAAATTTCAATAAGGGTAAGGTCGATAAGTTGGCAGAAAATGTAACAGGTTTATATGGCTCTAGTTGGTGTGGCAGTAGCAGTTTCCCGGGTGAGGATTATATTTTACAGGAAGGCAAACCTGTGGGTATGGTCAGAGGTTTTATATATGATGGCTTTTATACTACAGATGACTTTAATTATGTAAACGGACAATATATATTGAAAGAGGGCGTGGCAGATTTAGGTTCTTTTATTAATCCTGTACATGGGGTGGACCGTCCGTCCGGACAAAATGCCTATCCGGGTCTTCCGAAATTTAGGGATATGGATAATAGTGGCAGCATTGATGAGAAAGATGTTACCATTATTGGTGATATGAATCCTGTTCATACAGGTGGTTTCAATATCAATACAACTTATAAAAATTTTGATTTAGGATTGTATTTTAATTGGAGTTATGGTAATGATGTGTATAATGTGAATAAAATCGCTTCCTTGTACGGCGCAAAAGAAAAGGGAGTATATGAGAATAAACTTGGTTTTATGAAAGACTCCTATAAGATTTATGACGTGGTAGATGGGAAATTAGTTCGTCTCACTACTCCTGAGCAATTAAATGCAGCTAATGTAAATGCTAATTTACCATTACCTTATAGTGAAAATGGGGTTACTTCCAGTATTGCTATTGAAGATGGTTCTTATTTGCGTCTGAACACGTTGACATTGGGGTATTCATTGCCCGATAAGGTTTTGCATAAGGCTGGTTTGAGTAAATTGCGTATTTATGGAACAATCTATAATTTGTTTACCTTAACCGGTTACTCAGGTCTGGATCCTGAAGTTAGTGCTAATACCTCTCAGAATAAGGCGAAATACCTTACAGTAGGATTGGACTGGGGTACTTATCCTAGAGCACGTTCGTTTGTGGTTGGTTTAAATCTTGCTTTCTAATCAAAAAAACAAATCATTAAATTAATTATTATGAATAAATTAGCAACATATATATCTGCATTGGCACTATGCTGTTCCTTTGCTCAATGTAGTGATTATCTGAATACTTCTTCACCGGAGAACACTGGAGATGAGTTTGTAACCTCTTCTACTTCCGAAACTTTTAAAATCCTGTCTTGGTGTTATGCTAATTATCGGCAGAATTGTATTATGGGAGCTTATCGTTGGAATGATCCCATTGGCTCAGACTCTGAAATATATCCGGAAATAGGCTCTTTAAATAATGCCAACGCTAGACTATTACCGGAATTGTTAAGTGTAAATGCTGGTGGTTCAGGCTTCAACGGGCTTTATACTACGATTGCACGTGCATCTAAGGTAGCGGAATTGGTAGCTGATAAACCTGCATTTCAAGATGCTGTGGCAGCAGGAAAAGTAAATGATTGGACTCAACTTTATGGTGAGGCTTTAACAATGAAGGCTTTCTGCTATTTCGATTTGGTAAAACATTATGGTGATGTACCTTATGGATATGAAAATAACAATGTGGAAGATTATTCATTGACTTCCCGTTTTGAAATTTATGATAATCTTATTGAGATATTGAAGGAGGCAGAAGCATTGATGTATCCACTGGGAGAAGGTGGCATTACTGCTGAACGTTTTTCCAAGGGGTTTGCTGACGCGTTGTTAGGACAGATAGCTCTTTATTCCGGTGGATATCAGACAATTCGTACAGATGTGCCCGGTTTGTATGGTGACGTACAGTTTACGACAAAAGGAAAAGAAGAACTAGGATGTGTCTATGCTCGGCGCAATGATTATCTAGATTATTATAAGATTGCCGAGAAGTATTTTCAGGCTGCTTTGAATAATAAAGGGACGGCTGCTTTAGTTACGGTTGATGACCGGAGTTATGCGAATAACCCGTTTCAGCGTCATTTTCAATATACTCATGATCTGGCTCTGAGCCCAGAATCTATTTTTGAAGTAGGTAATATACAAGGGGGACAAAGTGGGCAGACTACTACCAGTGAATATTCTTATGCTTTTGGACGTCCGTCCAGTGGTGGTAGTAATCAGGCTGCGCCTTGCAAGTCGTTTGGGGCGTTACGTATTATTCCCTCTTTCTATTATGGTGAGTTTGAAGCAGGTGATATGCGTAGAGATGCTAGTGTGACTGTTACTGGTAGTAAAGGTGATGGCAATGAAGCTCTGTTGTCTTTTACTCCGGGTAGCAAGTTGGATGGGGGAATTGCTATTAATAAATGGGATGAGAATCGTATGAATCCTCCTTATACTACATCTCAACGTACTTCGGGAATGAATTGGCCGGTGTTGAGGCTTGCTGATCTTATTTTGATGCAAGCGGAGGTCAAAGCGGAATTGGGAGCGGAAGGAGAAGCAATCCAATTACTTAACCAAATCCGTCAACGTGCATTTGGGAATTCTGAACATGCTATTTCAGCTTCAGGTGAGGCTTTGAAGGAAGCTATTTTGCAAGAACGCAAATTAGAACTTCTAGGTGAAGGGACTCGTCGCTGGGATTTGATTCGTTCTGGTAAGTTTGTGGAAAAAGCTTTAGCTGTTCGTGCAGAAATGACGGAGATGGTTAATGATTTGCAAACAAAAGGATATCATGAATTTGCTAATGGTAATGTGATTTCGAATTATGTATATACTAAGAAAGTGTATTTAAGTTCACCGCTGACTTTTGATCCAGATGAGTCGAATCCGGCTCTGTATCCGGGATGGAGAGGTCAATATGATTATAGCACTACTCCGGTAAAAGTTACTGGGACAGACCATAATCTGGCTATTGAGGGGCTGTTTAATTATATAGATCCCGATGGTGCTGAAGCAAAGAGATTGCTTGACGAGGGTTATACACAGGATGATTGGGGAGTGACATTGGTGAAATATGCTGATCATTATACAAATAGCAATTTGTTGCCGGGAATAAAGGAAGGCAATGTTCCTCCCAGATATTATTGGCCTATTCCATTTGAAACGCTGAGCAAGTCTAAAGGCAAGATAACGAACGGATATGGCATGGCACAAGAATAAAGAGTATATATGAAAAACATTTTATCTATTTGCACATTTTTATTGGCCTTTGGGACGCTTCCTTTATGGGGGCAGTCCCAAGACCCTTTGAATGAGGATCAGACTACAGTACGCATTCTTGAGGGGGATAATTCAGACCCTTCTATTGTCCGTTATGGAAAATCTTATTATCTGGTTCATTCTTCCTTTGTTTATACCCCGGGACTGGTAGTTTACAAATCGGATGATTTAGTAAACTGGACTCCGTGTTCTACAGCTTTGACTACTTTTACAGGAGATATCTGGGCTCCGGATATTGTGGTTCATAACAATCGTTTTTATATCTATTTCCCGACCTTGAATGGAAAAGGGAGAAAGACCAATATGGTAACTTGGGCTGATAGTCCGGAAGGTCCGTGGAGCACTCCGATAGATTTGAAAATAGGAGGTATTGATCCGGAGCATGTGGTTAGTGAGGATGGAAAACGTTATCTGTTGCTCAGTTCTGGCGCTTTATATCCGTTGTCGGATGACGGATGCTCTATTACAGGAGAACCGGTCAGAATTTATAAGGAATGGGAAATACCGGAGGAATGGGATGTAGAAGGAGTTTCCATGGAAGGTCTGAATGTGAAAAAAGTAGGAGAGTACTATTATTTATTTGCGGCCGAAGGGGGGACGGCAGGTCCTCCCACCAGTCACATGGTAGTACAGGCACGTAGTAAAAATATAATGGGCCCTTGGGAGAATGCTCCTTTCAATCCGCTTCTTCGTACGGAATCCCGTAATGAAAAATGGTGGAGTAAAGGGCATGGCTCTATTGTTGATACGGAAGATGGACGGTTATTTATGATTTTCCATGCTTATGAAAACGGATTTCAGACATTGGGGCGTCAGACCCTTTTACGTGAACTGGTCCAAAAAGAAGATGGATGGTTACATTTGAAAGAAGGAGCCATTTCTTTACCTGCACCGGAACGTTTGAAATTATCTGGTATAAAAGATTTTGTATGGCAGACGTGCCGGGAACATAACTTAAATGATCGGTTCCGGATTACTCCTGATAAAATCAGTATAGAGGCAAAGGGGAATACTCCAAAAGAAGGATCTCCCTTGTTAGCACGCACCAGTGCTCATAAATATGAAGTGGAGGCTTGTTTTGAACTGAAAGGTGAAAATACATCTGCCGGATTGGTGGCTTATTATGATGAGAATTATCATTTTGGATTTGGTTTTAATCATAAGCAGATGCTTCGTTATCGGCGTGGACAAGTAAGCCGTACGGAATCAAAATTACCTCAAGCAAACCAATGTGGAAAGATGTGGTTACGTTTGCGGAATGATGCTAATGTATTGTCGGCCTGGTACAGTGCCGATGGTAAAAAATGGCATAAGTATCCATGGGGATTTGAGATATCGGGAGTACATCATAATACGGTATATGGTTTCTTGTTTGTTCGCCCAGGTATTTTTGCCGGTGGTGACGGGCAGGTGGAAGTAACAGATTTTGTTTTGAGAAATCTTGATTGATGCGTTGTTTAACTGGAATTTAATGATTGAATTGCTTATGAAATATTGCTGCTCTTTTTTATTGTTATTGCTTTTTGGGATTTCCGGTGGATTTGCCCAAAATAAGGTGGAGTGTTGGGGACGTTATGAAATCTCCCTGCCTGCCAAAGTAAAGGGGAACCCTTTTGATATTGAGCTTACGGCAACGTTTAGCGGACCGGATACTACATTGACTGTACGTGGATTCTATGACGGAAATGATACCTTCAAAATTCGTTTTATGCCTGTGAACCAGGGAGTATGGTCGTACGTGACGCAGAGTGAGATTCCGGTGCTGAATGAGGTGAAAGGGCGGATAGAATGTATTGCTCCGGGTAAAGGAAATCATGGCCCAGTTAAAGTGGATGGAACTTATAATTTTAAATATGCTGACGGAACGCGTTATTATCCAGTTGGAACTACTTCTTATGATTGGATGCATGTGGCAGGTAACCAGCCTGATCAGACAGTGAAATCATTGGAGCTATCCAAGTTCAATAAAATCAGGATGCTGTTTTTTGTGCAAAACTTTGATCCGGATTATCCTGAACCCTCCATGTTTCCTTTTGAGATAAAGAAGATAACAAAGGATGAAAAGGGAAAACCTGTGTATGAATGGGATTTCACCCGCTTCAATCCTGCTTATTTTGCTCATGTGGAAGCATGTGTGGATAAATTGGCCGGAATAGGAGTAGAGGCTGATTTGATTCTTTTCCACCCTTATGATGGTGGCCGTTGGGGATTTGACAGAATGCCTTTGGAAGCCGGTGTCCGATACTTGAAGTATCTGACAGCCCGTATGAGTTCATTTCGCAATATTTGGTGGTCATTGGCCAATGAATATGATTTTTTGAGAGAATTAAAACCGGAATATTGGGATACTTTTACACATACGGTAGTAGGGAATGATCCTTATTCCCATTTATGCTCCATTCATACTTATACAGCTAAGTATTATAAATATTGGGAACCTGAATACACTCATGCCAGTATACAGGACCAGGCACCTGTGGAGGGATTTGGAAGAGCGGCTACGGTGAAAAACATTTATAAGAAACCGATTATTTTTGATGAGGTATGTTATGAGGGTAATATGGATAACCGATGGGGAAGCTTGAGCGGTCAGGAATACCTTTATCGCTTGTGGCAAGGATTGATTGTGGGGACTTACGTGACTCATGGAGAATGTTATATGGATGATCCTAAAGATTATTCTCGTGACTTTTTGGCTGTGGGAGGAACTTTTCAAGGGGAATCCTGGAAGCGCATTGGCTTTACAAGACAGATTTTGGATGCACTCCCTAATCCTCTACATTTATGTGATAGCAGTTGGGACCCTTATACTTCGACTGCCGGAGAAAATTATTATATGATTTATCTGGGCAAGGAAATAAAACCGGAATGGGCATTTGATTTACCGGTAAAAAACGCTTTTTATCCACGTTTGAAAGAAGGAGTACGTTTTAAAGTGGAAGTCATTGATACTTGGAACATGACGATAGCCGAATGGCCTGTCGTTTTTGAAACGACTGCTCCTGTAAAGGATAGGGTGTATGATAAAAATCAAGGAAGAGTAAGACTGCCTGCAAGTCCTTATCTGCTGCTAAGGATAACTGAAGTAGAATAATTTATGAATGTGTTAGTTTGTTAATATGCTAATTGCCGTTTGGTTCCGCTATGTTTACATGTCAATTGGCCTATTAGCAAATTGGCAAATTAGCACATTATTCAAAATTTGCACATAATAGACCAATTTTTACCTTTCTGTCCTCTGTTTCTCGTTTAATTTTGTAATAGAACAAATCTTAATCTATACAAAATGAAACATTTACATTTTCTCGCTTTTGCCTTGTGCTGGCTTGTATGGGGACATCTGTTAAAAGCACAAAGTATTGATCATTATAGTTCGTTAGATCCTTCGCAACCTATAGAATTTAAAGGGAACTGCCTTCGTTATGCAGATAAAGAAATTATTTTAGGTCCGAAAACATTTTTTGTTGATGGGCAGTTGTCCGATAGAGAAGTGGCGGATAATCCTTATGTTTTTAATAGTTTCAATAAAGCTGCCGCTAATTTCTCAGCTGGTACGGAAGCGGAACCAATGAAAGTCTATCTGGCTCCATACGTTTATTGGATTGATGATCCGGATGACCCTGCTATTCGTGTTGGTAAAGACGGACGTGAACCGTTCGGCTTGGTTGTTAAATGCCCTTATCTCCATATTATCGGATTGAATACTCATCCTGAAAATACAGTCCTGGCATCCAGCCGTGGACAGACACAGGGGGCTGTCGGTAATTTCACCATGTTTGATTTTTGGGGAGACGGTCTGTTGGTAAAGGACTTGACCATGGGGAATTTCTGTAATGTCGATTTGGAATATCCTCTGAAGAAGGAATTAAGCAGGAAGAAAAGAATGTCTGCCATCACTCAGGCACACGTTGCTTATTGTCATGGCGACAAGATTGTGGCGGATAATGTACATTTCATCAGCCGCTTGAATATGAATCCGTTGAATGGCGCCAAGCGGATACTTTTTAATAAATGCCACATGGAAAGTACGGATGACGCATTGACCGGAACAGGGGTTTATCTGGATTGTACACTTCATTTTTATGGTCAGAAACCTTTTTGGAGAAGTGATATGGGCGGAGCTGTATTTTTGAACTGTGACTTTTATGTGTGTCATGAGGAAGACCGGCAATATTTTTGTAAGTCGGTCGGGCCGTTAAGTATTGTTGATTGCCGTTATCATTCGAAGAAGCCGGTTTATGCGGGCTGGACACATGATCCTACAGATTGGTTGCGTTGTTATCAATATAATGTGAAGCTGAACGGGCAACCTTATGTAATAGGGGCTGACAAGCCTTATAATACGGTTTGCATGGATCAGTTGAATCAACTGAAAGCTTTCCGGCTGGAAGAGAATGAAGAGGTAGTTTATAATACTTACAATTTATTGAGAGGAGAGGATGACTGGGATCCTCTTCGGGTGAAAGACCGTGTTATTGCTATAGGTAAGCGAGATGGAAGGGATTATACTCGGATGCCCTCTTGTCTTTCTGTAGAGCCCTTAACGGCTTCCATCCAAACAGGTGGCCGGACGGTCAGATTGACTGCAACAGTAAAAAGGCATTGTAACTATGTACTGAATAATGTTCCCGTGAAGTGGAAAGTACAACAAGGTTACGAAAAGGAGGTGAAATTATCCACTTCCGAGGGTTATGAATGTGTTGTCGAGGCAACTAATGTGGAGGATGAAACAAAGCATTTCACTGTGATAGCCTATACAGAAGATGGTTTGGAATGTGCGACAGAGCTTACGGTTGCTCCCGATTATGTGCCGGCTCCTTCGTTTACGAAAACTCCAAAGATGAATATCACTAAAGGAGTAGCTACTGTCAGTTATGCTTTAGAATTGAATGGGCGTAAAGATGAATCATTGATAACTTGGTATAGATGTACAGACAAAAATGGAGCCAATAGACTTCCGGTTTCTGTATCTCGCTTGAATGAACCGGAATACTCCTATACGTTGGTAAAAGAAGATGTCGGTTATTATCTGATGGCAGCGGTTGCTCCCAAGCACTTGCGTTGTGTGCCGGGGAAAGAACAGATTGTTGTTTCCAACTCTCCGATAAAGAAAGGACAAGTGAATATTGCTCATATATTTGAAACGGATTTTCAGAACTTTCCATGTAAGAATCAACCACAACTTTTACCGGGATTTTGGACGATTGGTGGATATAAGCCTTTGGATACGGCAGCATACGATTGGCAGGTAGTTCCGGATAAGGATTATTGGATTTATGGGCCGGGAATGAATGGTTCTCACGGAACCGGTTTGTTGCAAGATCAGAAAGGAGCCCGTTTGCTGTATACTCCATTGGATGGCAGCTATGGAGATATGGCAATAACCTTGAATGTGGATGCCAGTAAAACAGCAGGACAAGGTTTTGGTAGTGCAACAGGACAGTATTTGGATTTGTATATCAAGTTTGATACCCGTACTTTAACGGGATATGCATTGCGTATCATTCGTACGACCAAGTATAGTAATGCGGTTGATTTTATTTTGATGAAATATGAGAACGGGGTGGCTGAGGCCATCAGTCAACCGGTGTCTTCTACCTGCTATCGTACAAATTGTACTCTGACATTGACTGCTAAAGGAGGAAAATTGACGGCACACGCTTCAACAACAACTCCGCTTCCGGCGCCTGTAACAGATCCGAACTTGAAACTTTCGGTAGATTTGGAGGCGGATATAGCCTCGAACACTTTTGGGGGCACCGGTATCCAGCATACGGGCAGTTGTGGTGAAAGTACAACGATGCTGCACTATATGAAGGTGGAATGGGAATAGAGTGATTAAAACTTGAATTTAATACTGATGAATCTATGGTTACATTAAAATCGTTTTTAGGTATGATTGCCGCAGTTCCTTTTATAATGGCGTGTAATCAGACAGGGCAGGTCAATGCAACACTTTTTCCTGCTTCCGGTTCGGAAGATGTCAATCCGGACACTCATTTGGTTCTTACTTTTTCCGAGACTCCTGTCCTTGGAGATTCCGGTATGATACGGGTTTATGACGCAGTTACTGACCAAGTGGTGGACAGTTTGGATTTGAGTATCCCACCTGGTCCTACGGAGAGCCGTACGTATGGTCCGGAATGTGATTATACAAAAGTGCCTTATGACTATACTCGTACCGTTATGCCTACCAATAAAGATACTCGTCCGGGTACTCCTTCGGGAACGGCGGAACCTACTCCTCCTGTGTACCAGCTTACTATTATAGGGGGATTTACGGATGCCTTTCATTTTTATCCCGTCATCGTGCGTGATTCTATAGCTACTATTTATCTACACAATAATATGCTGGAATATGGGCATACTTACTATGTGACTATAGATAATGGTGTGTTAAATTTAGCTGATGGCAGTTTTCAAGGAGTCACTAAAGAAGATGAGTGGGTTTTCACTACTAAATCTGACATGCCGGAACTTTCAGATACATTGATTGTGGATGTTGCAGGAAAAGGAGACTTTAATACAGTTCAGGGAGCCTTGGATTTTATTCCTGATTTTAATGAACAACAGACTGTGATTTTAGTTAATCCCGGTGATTATGAAGAATTGGTCTATACAAGAAATAAATGGCATGTTAAAATTAAAGGAGCAGGAATGGCCGATACTAAAGTACATTATGCAAATAATGAAGTCTTTAATCCTCATCCGCTGACTGTGAAAACCAATGAGTGGCCCGGTACATTTCCTTCCCGTCGGGCGGCTTTCATGCTTGATAATTGCAAGGATATAGTCATTGAGGATATGACCATTGCTACAGATTTAAAAGGTCAGGCAGAAGGGTTGTTGATTAATGGAGAAAGGATTGCTTTATACCGTGTACATATTATAGGTTCAGGAGATGCATTGCAGGCGAATGGAACAATCTATATGGAATCTTGTGAGTTGGATGGTGGTGGTGATACTATTTTAGGACGTGGCAGCTTGTTTGCTTATAAAAGTAATTTCCGTAATGGTGGCGGCCCTTTCTCATGGGTAAGAAATACGGCGGGCAATCATGGTAATGTGTTTGTTGAATGCACTTTTTCTACGGAGGATGGTAAACAGGCGGATTACGGACGTACTAAAAGTAACCACGGTTCGGCCTATCCTGATGCAGAGTTTGTCTTGATAGATTGTAAAGTGAAAAATATAATTCCTGAAGGCTGGAGTTCTATTGGAGCGAAGACTGCTAAAATGTACGAGTATAATACTTGTGATATGGTGACAGGAAATCCGGTTGATGTATCCAAACGTCATCCATATTCCCGCCAGCTGACAAAAGATAAAGATACAGAGCTGATTAACAATTATCGGAACCCTGCTTTTGTTTTGAAAGGCTGGGTGCCGGATAGTTGTATAAATGGGACGAAGTAATAATTAGTGGAGATAAGTTTGCGCATCGAATATTGAGGTATCTAATTAAATACCGGAAACAGATATGGATGATCTATTAAAGTTGGAAACAGAAACTTTTAATAAATTATATACTGATTACAGGTTACGGTTTATTCGTTTTGCGCAAACTTATATTCCCGATATTTCTATAGCTGAAGATATTGTGATGGACACTTTAGCTTATTATTGGGAACATCGAAGAGATATAAAGAACGATGAGAATATATTAAGTTATCTTTTAACGGCTATAAAGCATAAATGCTTGAACTATTTAAGACAGGAACGCTTTCATTATGAAAAGAATAATTCTTTGTCTGAACTTGCTTTATGGGAATTGGATTTTAAGATATCAGCATTATCGGCATGTGATCCTTGTGAATTGTATACTAATGAGGTGCAAGAGATTGTAAATCATACGCTTGAAAAATTGCCATCAAAAACTCGACAGATTTTTTTTATGAACAGATATGAAGATATATCCTACCCTGAAATAGCTAAAAAGTTATTTGTGAATCAAAAAACCGTTGAATATCATATAAGTAAGGCATTAAAAGCTCTACGTGCTGTCCTCAAAGACTATCTTTCTTTTTTGATTTATCTAATTTAGCAAATTTTTTTGTTTTTCGTTTAGGGTATTTCCATTCTCATGTGCTTATAGAGTAAATAATGGAAAGAAAATGAATTTATTATCGTTGTATCATTTTTTTGCAGGCAAAGCATCTGACAAGCAGAAAGAAGCTATTAAACGATGGGCTGAAAGTTCACCGGATAATTATGAGACATTATGTCGTGAAAAGAAAATATTTGATGCAGGTATTTTGTTGGTAGATAAAAAGGAACTGTCTCAAAAAGAAAATGCCCCGTTGTTATATAAGCTAATTAATTATACCGTAAAGATAGCTGCGGTTGTTCTTTTGGTTGTTGTGTCTGTTACTATTTATAAGTATCAGGAATTGGTGAAAAAATCAGAGGTATTACAAACCATACTTGTTCCTGCCGGTCAAAGAATAAACATAATTTTACCCGATAGTACGTTTGTGTGCCTTAATTCTAATACGAAATTTAGTTATCCTTCTGTTTTTGCAACAAATAATCGTAAAGTAAAGTTGGATGGAGAAGCTTATTTTGAAGTATCGGCCAATAAAAATAAGCCATTTTATGTACATACTTCAAAAGGAGAAATCAAAGTACTCGGTACTCATTTTAATTTGGAAGCTTATTCTAACGCTGATGTATTTAAGACTTCTTTGTTTGAAGGCAAAGTTCGTGTCAGAGTAAAAGGTAACAATATTTATTTGAAACCTGATCAAATGGTATGTTATCATAAAAATGGAAAAATTCATTTGGAAACCATCCACGATTATGACCAGTACCGATGGCGTGAGGGATTAATTTGTATAAAAAGCGCAAAATTTAAGGACATCATGAAAACTTTTACTAAATATTTTGGAGATAGCATTGTTGTTCAAAATAAAGAGGTGGAACATTATAAATATACAGGAAAATTTAGACAAAGTAGAGGGGTTATTAATGCGTTAAGGTTATTGCAGAAAGATGCTCCTTTTACTATAGAGCAGGATGAGGACAAACAAATTATTTATATCAAATAGAGATTCAAATACATAAAACACAACTATATTTTTTTTAAAACTAAAATCTAATAACATGGAAACAACTTATTTAAACGTATGTGATAGGCCAATAAGTCGGTGGTCTATTGTGAGATTACTGAAAACAGTCTTGTTGCTATTATGTGTGTCATTTAGTTCAGTGTACGTACAAGCATCAGATCGGAGCGAAGGTATCACTATTTCATGTAAGAATGAAAGTTTGGAACAAGTGATACACTTGATTGAGAGCCAGTCATCTTATCTTTTTGTGTTAAATGATAAGGTGAATACTAAACACAAAGTAAGTATAAAGATAGAGAATGGAAATATAAATGCTATTCTGAATAAAATCTTTCAAGGTACCAATATGACGTATCAAGTTGATGGAGATCATATTTTAATTTCAACTACTCATAAAAGTATCGGTTTGGATGAAACACGACAGACTACTATGATAAAAGGAAAAATAGTAGATAATGCAGGTGAGCCTATGATTGGAGTAAATGTATTGGTAAAAGGAACGACTAATGGTGCCATTACTGATTTTGAAGGTAATTATTCTCTTGCTGATGTAAACGAGAATGATGTATTAATGGTGACCTATATTGGCTATCTTACTCAGGAGATAAAAGTCGGGAAACAGTCTGTCATAAACATTGTGATGAAAGATGATACTCAATCTTTGGATGAAGTGGTAGTGGTTGGATATGGTGTTCAAAAGAAGAGTGATTTGACTGGTTCTATATCTTCTATAAAACCAGCGGATATTACATCTACTCCTACTACCAATGCGTTGAAATCTTTGCAAGGTAAAGTAGCGGGATTGGATATAACACAATCTAGCGGGCAGCCCGGAGCCTCTATTTCATTAACCATGCGTGGTAATCGTTCTCTTAAAGCTGACAATAATCCGTTAGTATTGGTCGATGGTATAGATTACGGATCATTTGTTGATATTAATCCTACTGATATTGAGTCTATTGAAGTCTTGAAAGATATCTCATCTACAGCTATTTATGGAACGAAAGGAGCTAATGGTGTAATTATTATTACAACAAAATCCGGAGCCAAGGGACAAAAGACGAAAATCGATTTTAATGCTTATGTTTCTATTAAAAATAAGGCTAAATACCCTCGTATGATGAATGGAGAAGAATATGCTCAATTAAAGAGAGAGGCCTATAGAACTACTAATTCAGCAGCGCCGGATCAATATATGGATGATGCTTTGATTTTCAATGCAGAAGAATTGGAGTATTTGGAAAAAGGTTATTGGGTTGATTGGCAGGATTTATTGTTGGGTACCGGTATTACCCAAAATTATGAAATCAGTATGTCTGGTGGTACGGAGAGAACATCTTATTCATTATCATTTGGTTTTCAAGATGATAAAGGATTGTTGAAAAATGATGTATTGAAACGTTATAATGGTCGTATTAGTCTTGATCATAAGATAAATAAAATTTTCAATGTGGGTGTGAATGTTTCATATACTTTTAAAGATCAGGATAAGAGACAGAATCCATTGAATTTGGCTAACAAAATACCATGTATAGGCAGAGCTTATGATGATAATGGTAATTTTATATTAAACCCTGCTCCTGGAAATAGTTCTGCATTCAGTCCTTTATGTGATGAGCAGCCGGGTGCTTACGAGGATAATATTCGTACGAAACGTATGTTTGCTTCGGGGTATTTGAATGTGAATATTCTGAAAGATTTTTTCTTTAAATCCACTATTGGCATTGATGTTACAGATAGTCGGGAAGGTATTTATAAAGATAAAAATACAGTAGCTAATCTTGGTGTAAAATCTACCTCTTCTGTTCAGGCGGATAACGATTGGCGTTATACTTGGGAGAATATACTGAATTACTCCAAAACATTTGGGAAACATGGACTAACTGCAATGATTGGTAGTAGTACCACTGCTTATGGATATGAAAAGGTTTTGGCTAGTGGAGCTAACCAAGCTTCTGCTCTGACTTCATTCCACGATCTGGGAGCAAATGCTGATTCAAAAGAAAATGCCAGTCAATTGATTGAGACGCAAATGGTTTCTTTCTTTGGACGATTGAATTATAAGTTTAATGAACGTTATTTATTCCAAGCTTCTTTGCGTGCTGATGGATCTTCCGTTTTGGCGAAGGGGCACAAGTGGGGGTATTTCCCGTCAGCATCCGCTGCGTGGCGTATTTCAGAAGAAGGCTTTATGGCTGATCAAGATATTTTTAGTAATTTGAAATTACGTTTAAGTTGGGGAGTTGCTGGTAACAGTGCAATTGATGCTTATGCTACTTTAGGAGGACTTAAAAAATCAGTATATACATTTGGTAGTAGTGTTTATGGATATTATCCTAGCGAGATTGCAAATAAAGATTTGACTTGGGAAAAAACATCGACATGGAATCTTGGACTGGATTTCTCAATTTTAAGAAATCGCATATCTGGTACAATTGATACTTATATTTCACAAACCTCGGATTTGTTACTTCCAAGTTTATTGCCTAGTTCTACTGGATATGCATCTGTTATGCAGAATATAGGTAAAACAGAAAATAAAGGTATTGAAGTGACATTGAATACAATTTGGTTTCAAAATAAAAATTTTAGTTGGAATACGGATTGGACATATAGTTTGAATCGTGAAAAAATTAAAGCTTTAAATAGTGGTGTAACGCGTGATGAAGGTAATCTTTGGTTTGTTGGCTCTCCTACTCAAGTTTTTTATGATTATAAAAAGATTGGTATCTGGCAATTAGGTGAGGAAGCTCAGGCCAAAGCTTTTGGAGGATTTAAGCCAGGGGATATTAAAGTGGCAGATATGTCACCTAAAGGTTCTGAAGGTGAAGGCGTTTTCTCTACGGATGACCGGGTTATTTTTTCAAGAGTTCCTAAGTATACGTTTGGTATAACTAATAATATCACCTATAAGAATTTTGATTTAATGTTCTTTATTTATGGTCGTATCGGACAATATGTAAAAGATGCCTATACTCAGTTATACAAGCCAAGTGCGTTGGAAAATAGCGCACCTGTAAATTATTGGACACCTGAGAATCCTAGCAATGAGTATCCTCGTCCCAATAGTGGTTATTCAACGAACAGTTATTTGTTACAGTCTTCATTGGCATTCCGTAAAGCTTCTTTTGTGAAAATACGAGATATTACATTGGGATACACACTGCCTAAAGAATGGACATCCAAAATGATGGTGCAGAAGTTGCGTATTTATTGTTCTTTGAATAACTTCATTACCTTCACGGATTTCCCGAATTATGATCCGGAAAGCAATGGAAGTATGGACTTTCCATTGGCGAAGCAAGTGTTGTTTGGCATCAATCTTAGTTTGTAATCTTTAATTATGATCATTATGAAAACAAAATTTTATTATTATATAAGCATATTATTTCTTTGTTTATGTCATGTCTCTTGTGAAGACTTTCTAGAAGAAACTAATAAAAGTGGATTGACAACGGATCCATTTATGAAAACGAAAGTTGGAATAGAGAGTGCGTTGAATTCCTGTTATTCGGGTGCAAGGACATTTTATGGTCAGGAAGATGGTTTTGGTATGACAGAATCTGGTACTGATTTGTTTTTGCGTGGGGGAGATAATAAAGCAAATCAATTGGCTGATTATACTATTGACTTAAATGGCTCCCAATCAACTATCGGAAATGTTTGGAAAAATCTTTATTTGTCATTAAGTGCTTGTAATCAGACTATTTCTTTGTTGCCAAGTGAAGTATTGACCGAAGCTGAAAATAAGTCATTTGAAGGCCAGGCTAAGTTTTGGAGAGCCTTCTATTTGTGGTTGATAACAGAAACTTGGGGAGACGTGGTATTGAACACAGAACCTATAACGGGTGCTGTTACTGAAGCACACCGTTCGTCTGTAGAAGATTTTTATAAAGTTATTTTTGATGATTTAGATGTGGCTGTCAATCAACTGGCACCAGGCAAATCAACAGATGGTAGAATAACTCAGGATGTAGCTAAAGCTTTTAAAGCAAGAGCTTGTTTGACCAGAGCTTGTGCAACGGGCGAGGCTTCGCTTTATGCTGAGGCCGCTATGTTGGCAAAGGATATTATCAATAGTCAACGCTATTCTTTCTATACTGATTATAGTGATATGTGGGATATTGCCAATTGTGATGGAGGTACAAACAAAGAAGCAATTTTTTCTATAAATTACACCAACTCAGAATTAGAAAATAATGCTTTTGATGCTACTGCTACTAATTCGGGTAATAAAGGGATTGTTGATTTTGTAATGAAATATGATAAGGAAGCCGGAATGGAACGCGATGTCTTGAATGCTCGTCCTTTCCAAAGATATATGCCGTCCAGGTATTTGCTGCAATTATATAATGAGAATATAGATCAGCGTTATAAAGTGACGTTTAAAGATGCCTGGTACGCAAACAAGAATCCGTTATCTGAGAGTGATTTAAAAGTTTATCCTTTAATGGCTACAGGAGATACGGCCATATATATCATGAAAACGGCTGCTACTGATTCACAAAAAGTATGGGCGTCAAAGCGGTATCGTTTGCTGGATGTTAATGACGTGTACACTTCGGAAGGTAAAGCTATCTTAAGGTCGCAATTTGTAGAAATGCATAAGTTTGCCGATCCTACGGCGGTTTATAATCAGGATTGGTGTCAACGGGATGCATTTGTCATTCGTTTGCCGGAAATGTATTTTATTGCAGCCGAAGCGATGCTGCAAACGAATAAACAGGAAGCAGTGGATTTGATGAATGAATTTTTGATGAAACGTGCAATACCAAGTAAAGAAAATGACATGAGAATTACTGAATCGGAACTGACTATCGATTTTATTTTAGATGAGAGGGCTAGGGAATTGTGTGGAGAACAAATACGTTGGTTTGATTTAAAACGAACTAAAAAGTTAGTTGAATACGTTAAGTTGCATAATATGGATGCAAAAGATAATATTCAAGAATATCATATGCTACGTCCGATACCCCAAAATCAATTGGATGCGGTGACTAATAAAGATGAATTCACTCAAAATCCCGGATATACAAAATAAAGTAATTTTGTAAAAGGAGTATATTGAAGTATTTCTTCTTAACATACTCCTTTTACAATATACCATAAAGAAAAATAGAGGTAAAATGAAATCAGCTATAAAAAAAATATTCGTTTTAACGGGTTGTGTACTATTGCTTGTAACATCTATGAGAGCACAGAGGGCATGTCTCAATTTATCAGAAACTCTATGGAATATCACTCTTGATCGTTCGGCTGTATGGCAAAATGATTCTCTTTACGTTCCTCCTGTCAATATTCATGACCTCCCTGTCCATATACCTACCGGAGGCTGGAATTTGCTTGATACACCCGATAAGATAGGGGTGACACTTCCTGCTACCGTAGAGCAACACCTATGGGGATGGAATGGAGAAACATTTGGAGTTACCGGAAATTATGTAGGGGTTTCATGGTTTGATACAAAAATAAATGTACCTGCTGATTGGAGAAATAAACGGATAGTGATGAATGTTGCTTCTGTCCGTTTTAGAGCTGAGATTTTTGTTAATAAAAAATTGGTGGGATATGATTTGGTGAATAGTACGCCGTTTGCTGTAGATGTGACACCTTTTATTCTACCTGGTCAGGAAAATGTGATTGCTTTCCGCATTACTGATCCAAATGGTAATTTTAATTGGAAAGATTCCCAAGTCTATACATGGGGAGAGTATAGAACTAATCCTTCTCATGGTTTTGGCGGTATAACTGGAAAAGTGGAGTTGGTTGCTACGGATAAGTTATATATTGGAGATGTTTTTATTAAAAACCAACCGGACCCTCATTCTATTGAAGTTGAAGTGACGGCTTGTAATGAAACAAAGAACCCGATGAAGGCTCAGAAAATGCTTTTAACAGTAAAAGAACATAAAGGTGAGAAAGTACTTTACCGAAAAGAATACTCTGTTGAAAATCTTGTTGTCGGAGAGAATAAACAAACTTTTCATATTCATTTGCCAGCGGCAAAATTGTGGAGTACGGATTCTCCTCATCTTTATGATTTGTCTGTTTCAGTAGGTACGGATAATTATACGCAGCGTTTTGGATTCAGATGGTTTGAAGTGAAGGATATTCATGGAGATAAGCAATTTTTCTTGAATGGAAAAAGAATTGTTTTACGTACAGCTATTTCATGGAGTTTCTGGCCGGATAATGGGATCACTCCATCTGATGAGTTGGCTAGGAGACAAGTGGAGAGTGCTAAAAAGCTAGGACTTAACATGTTGAATTTTCACCGTACTATCGGGCATAGCAATGTCTTGGATTATGCTGATGAATTGGGATTATTATACTTTGAAGAACCGGGAGGCAATCAGTATCCTATCAGTCACTTTAATGATAATAACAAGCAAAGCAAGTTTTATTTTGCTTACCGGAATGAAAAATTGGTGCGAATGATTAAACGTGACCGTAACCATCCGTCTCTTGTTATTTATAATTTGCATAATGAACGGGGAGCTTGGCCACAGGTACAGGATTATGCGCAGATGCGTATGGCACATTCGTTGGATCCTACCCGTATCTTAACTTATAATTCCAGTAATGGAGAGAACCCGGAAAATGAGGCGAATGCCCGTTTTAAATTGCACTTGATGCCAAACGATACTACTTTTTATGATTATGGATGGTATGACAGGCATCATGCAGGTGGTCCGGGTTGCTATCATGATAATTTATATTGGGGTAAAGATAACTATCACCGTTTTTCAAATCATAAGGATGAGATTATTTATTGGGGGGAAGACGGGGCTATTGGTACTCCGCCGCGTCTTCAGCTCATTCGGGATGAAATCCTGCAATCTGGCACTACTTCTGGATGGGAAGCGATGGATTATATGAAATGGTATGATGCATATGATTCGTTTCTTAAACACAATGGATTTGCCAAAGCATTTCCTACAGTGGATGATTTGACCCGTGCCATGGGGAATGTGGCTTTCTATTATCAAGGTAGGGTAATTGAGAATATTCGTATCAGTAATACGGTGGATGCTTATGCTGTAAATGGTTGGGAAAGTATGAAACTGGAAAATCACTCCGGCATTGTTGATAATTATCGTTATCCTAAAGGAGATGTGGAAGTAATGGCTCGTTATAACCAACCGTTATTTTTAGCTGTAAAAATGAATCGGAAAGTGCTGAATGTTGGAGATACGACTATAGTAGATACTTATATTGTAAATGAAAAGAATTTGAAGGGGAATTATTCTCTTCAATTGATAGCGAAAGATGCGGAAGGTACTGTATTGGCTACCCATGTATCTAGTGTACATGTTAAAGGGGGGAATGTATATGGTCAATGTTTACAGATCGGCTGGAATTTTGTTCCTCGGGCAACAGGCTATGTTTGTATTGAAGCAAAGTTGGTCAAAGGCAAAAAAACTTTTGCAACTGGAGACGATTCTTTGTTTGCTGTAAGTTTGAATACGAAAGGAATTACAGCTAATGGTTCTATTGCTGATACTACGGGCGTTCTGAGCAATTTTATGAAAACAGTTGGTTTTGATATTCCGGAATATAAAGAAGGGACACCTTCGGGAGATTATTTGTTGGTTGGCGCCTTTGAACCTACTCAATGGGGAAGTGGTATGAGTGATATTATGGAATGGGTTTACAAGGGACATACATTGATTATTGTGGATAATGCGGAAAGGTGGGCTGAGTTCTTAGCGGATAAAGAAGTTTTGGATTATCGTGGTTCAAAGAAACTAGGTACGGCTTGGTATGGTGGGAACTTTTTCAATAGAGAACATCCTATTTTTGATGGATTGCCTGTCAATTGTGTCTTTAATTGGGAATATCAATGCTTTGCTACTTACAACCGTCATCGTGTAGGGTTGCGTTGCTTTAATGGGGAAACATTGGTTGCTTGTGTTTCCGATCATAAAAAAGAAGTTTATTCTGCCTTGTCTGTTATTCCGGCAGGTCGTGGAAAAATAATTATTACTACATTGGATATTCCTGCATGTATAAAGGATGTCAAAGCTTATACAGTTCCTGTTGATCTTGATGGCATGAACGAGTCGATGAATACTTTTAATACCAAAAGCGAGAATAGGGCTAATGTAGTGGGCCAACAGTTATTATTGAATTTAATAAAAGAAAGTAATAGATCATTATGAAGAAGAGTATTATTGCCATAGCATTTTTGTTGTTATGTCCATTTTATGGGGTGAGAGCACAGGAGAGACCATTTTTTGATTTGTCAGGAAAAGGATGGCATTTATGGCAGGATAAAAAAGCGACTTGGCAGACAGAGGATATTTATTTGACATTGGAAGAGGCACGGAAAAGTCCTGTAATTGTTCCTACAGCGGGATGGGATATATTGACTTCTGCCCAGGCTGTTCCGGTACAGGTTCCCGGAACAGCTGAAGAATATCTTCAAACTCAGTCCGGACCCGAAGGAGATATTACAGGAGTTACATGGTGGAGTCGTACAATGGATATTCCGGTGTTGAAGAAAGGACAAAAAGTCTTTTTGAATTTTGGTTCTATACGTTCACGGGCGGAGATTTTTATTAATCAGAGATTAGTGGATTATCAGATTGTGGACAATGTTCCTTTCGAAACGGATATTACTCCTTATATAAAATCGGGAGAACAAGTACAATTGGCTGTACGTATAACGGATGCGGGTGGTAACCATGATTGGCGCGACTCCAGAACTATTCCGTGGGGAGATAAAATGTTGCCTCCCGGTCATGGCTTTGGAGGAATAACAGGAAAAGTTGGTATGAAGGTCTGTAATGCTGTTTATGTGGCGGATATTTATATGCAGAACACTCCTCAGATAACCACCGCCAACGCTATTCTGACATTACAGAATGAAAAAGGAAAGACTACGAAGCAGGATCTTCGTATAACGGTGTACGAGTGGCAAAATAAAGAAAAAATAGTTTATTCTAAAGAGATAAAGGGTGTTTCATTAAATAAAGGCATGAATGAACTGAAGATTCCTGTATCAGCTCCGGATGCGAAATTATGGAGTGTGGATGATCCTAATCTGTATGTATGTGAGGTGGAGTTATCCGAAGGAAAGAACTGGGTAGATAAAGATTCCCGCCGTTTTGGATTTCGTTGGTTCGAGGCTTCCGGTATAGGTGAGGATGCTGTTTTTCGTTTAAATGGAAAACGTATCATGCTTCGCTCGGCCATCAGTTGGAGTTTTTGGCCGGTCAATGGTATTTTCCCATCGGAAGAATTGGCTGAAAGGCAAATTCGCATAGCTAAGGAGTTAGGGTTGAATATGTTGAATTTCCATCGTTTTATCGGTAATACTGACGTAATGAATTATGCTGATGAGTTGGGACTGCTCTATTTTGAAGAGCCTGGTGGCTTCCGTCTGGATGTGAAACAGCCGTTTATGAATGCTGTTTTGCATGAAAAGGTCATCCGTATGGTAAAGAGGGATCGCAGTCATCCCTGTCTGGTTATCTACAATATGATGAATGAATCGGGAAATGCTACTCCTGAAAAGTTAGAATTGGAGATTCAAGCGATGAAGGATATGCGTGTACTGGATCCTTCCCGGCTGATTCTTCGTACCTCGGCTTGGGCAAAGGGGGATGATATAGAAGATCAGGCTAAAATTCATATTCGTCCTTACGATGAAAAAGTGTATTGGAGTGGTTGGTATGATTATCATCGTGCCGGAGGACCTGCTGTTTGGAATGAAGGTTTGTACAAAGGCCCTGAAGATTATTATAATGATACAAAGAATAAGCGTGAAATTGTATTCTTTGGTGAGGAAGGGGCTTTATCATCACCTCCTCGTTTGGAAAAAAATAAAGAAGATTTGGAAAAATATAGCTATAAAGGATGGGATGGTAGAGAGTTTTTACGTTGGTATGATGAATTTAATGAATTCCTGGATGCTAAACAGTTAAGGACAGTTTATCCTACGGTAGATGATTTGTGTGTGGCTATGGGGACTGTATCCTATGAGCACCAAGGACGTAAAATAGAATCGGCCAGAATGAATAATTTGACGGATGCATACGTTGTTAATGGATGGGAATCGGAATTGACGGAGAATTATTCGGGAATTGTCGATTGTTTTCGTTATCCCAAATCAGATCCGGCTATCATAGCTCGTTATAATCAGCCTTTGTATGTAGCGGTAAAGACCAGGCAACAGGTTGCAGCCGCAGGGGGAGAGGTGACCGTTGATTTTTATCTGATTAATGAGAAGAATGTCCGGGGAAACCATCAATTGAAAATCTCGGTGACAGACTCTCAAGGAAAAGTGATGGAGGTAGGGACTTATGAAACGGAAGCTGCCGGAGGTGAGGTTTATGGTCAGTTGTTGGTGAAAGATGTAAAAATACCTGTTCCTACAGCTGGAGGACTTTGTAGAATTGAAGCAAAACTATGTAAGGAAAATTCTGTTGTTACAACTGGGTATGATGATATATTGTCTGTAAATCTGGCATCCAATATGTTGGATGGTAAAGGGGCCGTTTGGGAAGATGGGAGTGCTTTACAGAATTTCTTGAAGGGTAAAACGAAAGAAGCGGTTGCAGCTTATGAGGATAATTTAGGAAAGTTGGATTGGATTATGGTGGCCCGTCCTCCTAGGAAAGATCAGTTGACAATGGTGCCGATGGAAGCGTTACGCTCTGCCGATGGCAAACCGGGATTAGATGTGGTCTATTATGAGGATATGGAATTTCAGAAGGAAGTTTATCATGAAGTGGCCAAGGTGGTTAATCTGAGTGCTATTGAGGGAGCTACACCAAGTCCTTTTGTGTATATGCTTGATGGTTATGGTATTAAATGGAGTGGTAAAGTACTTCCCTCTGTCAGTGGTGAATATACAATTATTCCTCAAAGTAATGACCGTAGTATGATTGAAGTCTTTGTCAATGGTAAGAAAATATATGAAATAACTAGAAAGAAAGAGCATTTGGGCGATGGAAAAGTCTATTTGGAAGGAGGCAAGTCTGCCGATATAGAGATCCGTTTCAGGCATCCTCGTAGTAACGCGCGTTGTCGTCTGGATTGGGCCGTTCCTAATGATAAGATGCCGGATGCACAGCGTTTAATGGAACGTGCAGTAAATGATGGAACCAAAATCTTTATTATTCAGAGTGCTGATGAGTGGTCGGAATTTATAGCGGTTAATAGTAAAGCGGTGTTTAAGGACAAATTTTTTGTTGGAACCAACTGGCTGGGCGGGGTGATGTTTAATAAGCCGCATGATATTTTCAAGGAACTTCCTGTCGGAAATGCTCTCAACTGGCCTTATCAGGCATTGATACATACAGGGGTGGAGCGTATGGGATTAGTGATGGAAGGTGAAGAATTGCTGGTCGGAGCCTATCATACTTATCCTATGGCTATCGGAACTGCTATGGGGATTGTCCCTATGGGTAAGGGTAGTGTTTTGTTCTCTACATTGGATATCTATGGGAACATCATTAATGATTCGGCTGCCGGACTTGTAGCCAAAAAGCTGATTTTCAATATGATTGATTTTAAATAAAATAACAGATACCATGAAAAAAACAATCCTATGCTTTTGTTTATGCCTGTATTGTATAGGGGTATGGGCGGCTAGTGCTTCTTTTAAGAAGACAGGAAATGATTTGTTGTTTTTTTTGCCTCAGGGAAATGTGAAATTGGAATTTTGTACAGATGATATGTTCCGTGTACGTCATTCTCAAGGTACTGTGTTCGCTGAGAATGAACAGTGGATGGTTCGGAAATATGATTTTTCTTCTGTCAACTATACGGTGGAAGATAGAGGTACTGCATGGTTGATTACGACCAGAAAACTGATTATAGAGGCTACCAAGAATCCATTCTGTCTGTCTGTTTCTGATAAAAACGGCAAGATGCTTTATACAGAACTTGAGGAACAACGTTTTTATAAGGATTCTGTCAAGATGAAAGCTGTTCTACAGCCGGATGAGCATTTCTTTGGTTTTGGGGAACGTATGGATTTCATGGATCAGCGAGGGCGTAAGATTTATCTGAATGTAGAGTTGGGAAGAGGGATAAAACCGGCTGTAGGAGGAAAAGATATTTTACGTGCCAATTATTGTCCCGTACCTTTTATGATGAGTACCAAAGGATATGGTTTGTTCTTTCATACTCCGTTTGCTACCGAATGGAATATGGGGTGGGATAGTAGTGATTATTATTCGTTTAAAGCTTTTGGCGGTGATTTGGACTATTATTTTATGTATGGTCCCGATTTTTATACCATGATTGACCGATATACGGAATTGACTGGAAAATCCCCTATGCTTCCTCGTTTTGCAATGGGGTTGCATGTTGGTACTTATTCCGGTGGAACTTGGAAGAATGAAGAGATGACTTCCGATAAATACCCGCCTGCTTTATGTAAACGTTTGCGTGAGGAAGGAGTGCCTTTTGATTTGCTTTGGCTGGATTCTACTTGGAGATTGTTTAATACCACTTACGGAAATGGTGGTTGTTGTTTTGAATGGCGCAATACGTTCAAAGATCCGAAAGCCATGTTTGATAGTTGCTATGCGCAAAATGTAAAAATGGTGGGGCTTCATATCCGTTCCATATTAGATAATGGCCCTGAATATCATCTATTGGATAAGGCGCGTGAACAGGGAAATGTGCTGTATCCAGGAGCCAAGATAGAAGGGGTGGTGAATTTCTTTGACCCGAAAGCGGTGGATTGGTGGTGGGAGAACGGAGTAATGAAAGTGGCTTCCATCGGGGCTAAGTTTGTGAAAACGGATGTCGGAGGGACGATGGACCTAAAAGGACTTCATAATATTTTTCCTTTAGCTTATGCGGAAGCGCCCTATCGTAAATTTCAGGAATATAATAATATGAGGGGGGTGACACATACCCGTGAGGGTTATGCGGGAATTCAGCGTTATCCTTATATTTGGGCCGGAGACTGGGGGAGTGAATGGCAGTGGTTTGAACCGGTGATACGTGCGGGACTTAATATCGGTATGAGTGGCGTGGGTAACTGGACTCATTGCATGGGAGGATTTGAACAGTATTCTCCTTACGATACGGAATTATATACTCGTTGGGTACAGTTCGGTATGTTTTCACCTATCGCCATGGTGTTCGGTATGGATCACCCCCGTTATCATGAACCTTGGACTTATGGTCCGGAGGCTTTGGCCAATTTTATCAAGTACGATAGTTTGCGTTATACATTGATTCCTTATATTTATAGTAATGCTTATCAGCTTTATAAAACGGCACGTCCCATGATGACCCCTTTAGTGATGGATTATCCTCAGGATGAGAATACCTATCAGCTGGCGCGTCAATATATGTTCGGGCCATGGATGATGGTTTGTCCTGTCACTACCAAAGGTGCACTGAGCCAACATGTCTATTTCCCCGGTGGAGAATGGTTTGATTATGAAACCGGTGAGCGTTACGAGGGCCGCCAATATAAGTCTTTTCTTACTCCGTTGGATGTGTTGCCTGTCTATATAAAAGCCGGAGCTATTATTCCCATGCAACCTGCTATGCAGTGGGTAGATCAGCATCCTGTAGATGTGATAACATTGGATGTCTATCCGTCAGGTATTTCTTCTTATGAGATGTATGAAGATGATGGTATATCAATGGATTATCAAAAAGGGATTGGTTCATTGACCCGCTTTACCAGCAGGCTCGCTGATGATAGCTGGACGTTTACTGCAGATAAACCGGTAGGGAAGTACAAACCTGTCAGACACACTTATCTGGTGAAGGCTTATTTGCAGAACGCTCCGCAATCTGTGATAGAAAATGGTAAATCGTTGCCCGTTCTTTCATCAGTTGCAGATGCAGACCGGAATACAGGCTGGTTTTATGATACGGAGCATAAACGTCTGTATGTGAAGACAGCCGGAGATAACCGTCAGAAAATTGAAATTGTGGTACAATAACTTAAAGGATTGATTCTATGAGAAAAATCATCGGTTTTCGCACTTTGTGCGTAAGTTTGGGAATATGGGTGGGGACTTTGGTGGTATCTGCTCAAGGTGAGTTTAAGGCATTACCTTGGAGGCAAAGTACCGCTTATAATTCTTATCTGATGCGTGATGTGCATCGGCAGTTTGCCGACCGGCAGTTTGCCATTCAAAAAGCGTTTGCTTCTCCTGCCGGGATGCAGAAGTATCTGGAGGGTTGCCGTGAACGATATAAACAAATAGTAGGTACTTTTCCTGAAAAAGGGAGTTTAAATGCTCAGGTGGTAGGGAAGGTACAAGGTACGGGTTATCATATAGAGAAAATAATTTTTGAAAGCAAGCCCGGCCGCTATGTCACAGCACATCTTTATATGCCAGAGAACACGACTGTTCCTGTTCCGGCGACATTGGAACTTTGCGGACATGGATTGAATGGCAAAGGTCCTTCGTCTCATGCCGCTATGTTGATGGCATCCAATGGTATTGCTGTGCTGGTGGTAGATCCCATAGGCCAGGGAGAACGGTTGCAAATTATTGATAGGGAAGGAAAGCCGCTGACACGGGGGGCTACTACGGAACATACCTTACTGAATGCGGGCTTTAACTTGCTTGGTACTAGTTTGGCAGCACAGGAATATTGGGATAATCATCGGGCTTTGGACTATTTACTGACCCGTAAGGATATTGATCCGGATATATGGATCTTCTGGCGGTGGCACTCAGACCGCTTATTATATAGGTTTGGATCCCCGTGTAAAGGTAGCGGCTATTTGTAGTTTCTTTTCTACCCGAGAACGTACTATGGAGTTGCAAGGTCCTTCCGATGGTTGCCAACATATACCATACGAAGGGCGTGAACAACTGGAGGTACCTGATTTTGCTTTAATGATGGCTCCACGGCCTTTATTGATTTTAAGCGGTAAATATGATTTTGTCGATTTATGGGGTGCGCAACAAGGATTTGCTGAATTACAACAGTGCTATAAAGTATTGGGAGTTCCCGAAAAGGTGGATATGCTGACAGTAGAAACCGGTCATGGACTTGGAGCTGAAAAAAGGCAAAAGTTGGCCAGTTGGTTCAAGCGTTGGTTGAAAGATAATCAATCTCCGGTGAAGAAAGCGGCACAAGACCGTTTTCAGTTGTCAGATATGCTTTGTACGACTAAAGGACAGGTGAATGTATCTATGCCTGGAGCACTCAGTATTATGCAGGAAAATGTGAATCAGCTGGATGAGTGGGCTTCCAAGCGTGAGACGTTTCTTTCGAAAGGAAAGAAAACTGTTCAAACAAAGATGCTGGATTTGTTAGGTCTTAAAGGTCTTCCTGACCATAAAATAAGAATTGAGGCAACCGGACATGATTCAATGCGTGAATATGAACAATATAAGTTTCAGCTCATAAGGGAAGGGGAGATGCCTGTTCCTTGTATTCTTATCATGCCGTCCAGAGCGAATGCTGATTCTCCTATTGAGTTAAGGTTGCAGGAAGAGGGGAAAGGAACTTATTTGAGTGAATATGCGAATTTTGCTGCTGCCTTGACGGAAGGAAAAATTTTGTTGTTGGCAGACTTGCGCGGATTGGGGGAAACAACAGATCCTGCATTTTATACGGATGCTAAATATTGGAACCGTGAATATCGTAATGCAATGATCAGTATGCATATAGGGCGTCCTATTATGGGACAACGGGTAGTCGATATCCTGACTTTGCTTGATTTTTGTTCAGAACATGAACTTTTGAAAGGACATCCCGTCAAAGTATTTGCCAATGGTATTTATGGTCCAGCTGTAATTCATGCTGCTTATTTGGATGAAAGAATCAACAGTGTGGAGATAACACATAGTGTGAAGACTTGGAAGGAATACATTGAGAAGCCTATGCAGTGGGATATGTATTCTAATGTGTTGTATGGTGCTTTGAAATATTATGATTTACCGGATTTGATAAGGTTAAGCAATCGTCCCATCCGTTTTGCAGATTAAAAAACAGAATTCATCTCCACTGTAGGAGCATATTAAATGTCCTGAAGGCACAACAATCTGCTCCTGCAGTGGATGGAATATATGGCTTGTCTATTTCTTTTCCAGGAAATCAGCACGCATCGGGCTGAAACAATCTATCAGCATACCCGGCTCCAGGCATACACAACCATGCACTGCATCTGGTTCCTTATACAGACAGTCACCGGCCGATACAATTTTTTTCACACCATTGATGGTGAACTCAAATTTTCCACTTTCTACATAAGTCACTTGTGAATGGATATGATGGTGAACAGCTCCTACAGCTCCCTTTTCAAATTTTACTTTAACAACCATGATGTCATCATTGTAACCCATGATTTGGCGCACTACACCTTCGCCTGCAGGTTCCCATTCTTTGCCTTCTGCAAAAATGAAGTTTTCACTACCTGTTTTCATAACCTTTTTTTCAGTGTTTTTGTTTGTTTCTTCAGTACACTCTTTGTCGCTCTCTTTTTTTTCACTTTGTGCATTGCAGCTCTGCAATATTAGTGGTGCCATCAGGGCACAAGCATACAATGCGGTTCTTACTTTACGATTCATGATCTTGCATTTAATATAAAATGAATAACTAAAACTTTTCTTCAAATATATATAATATATAAGGAGAGTGGTTCACCGTGATTAAAATATACGAGGAAAAGACCAAATATTACAATCCCATACCCTAAAAAATGGCTTATTTTGCTTCATAATGATATTCAAACTTGAATCCAAACACTACAACAACAATGAAAAGCACATTAAAGAAGAGATGGGGAAGAATTGCCCTTTGCTTGTGTATGGCAAATTTTGCTTGCGCAGGTATGGCTCAAACTAATAAAAAGTTAGATGACCAAGTGATAAATACAATGAAAACCGCCACTCAGTTTATGATGGATAAAGTGAGTTATAATGGTGGTTTTGTATGGAATTATTTGCCGGATATGTCCCGCTCATGGGGAGAGATGGAAGCCAAGAGGACAATGGTTTGGATTCAGCCACCGGGAACTCCTTCTGTCGGTCATTTGTTGCTTGACGCTTATCATGCTACAGGAGATGAGTACTATTATGAAGCTGCCCAAAAAGTGGCTAACACTTTGATTTGGGGGCAGCTTGAATGTGGAGGATGGAATTATGTATTTGATTTTGCAGGAGAGAACTCGTTAAAGTCCTGGTATGATACCGTTGGTAAAAATGGCTGGCGTCTGGAGGAATTTCAACATTATTATGGAAATGCGACTTATGATGATGCGGGTACTATGGAGGCTGCTAAATTTCTACTTCGTATGTATGTGGAAAAAAATGATCCTGCTTTCCGTCCGGCTTTGGAGAAAACCATTGATTTTGTTTTGAAAAGTCAATATCCGGTGGGTGGATGGCCTCAACGTTATCCTTTGATGTATGATCACCCTTTTCAAGGTAAGAAAGATTATTCGTCTTTTATTACTCTGAATGATGATGTGATTCCTGATGCGACCGAGTTTTTGATTCAATGCTATCAAGCAATGGGGTTGCAAGGGGTAAAGGAGCCTATTATGCGTGCTATGTACTTGATGATTTCTCTTCAACAAGGGGAACCTTATGCAGGCTGGGCGGACCAATATACAGTAGATGATTTGAAACCGGCTCATGCCCGTTCTTATGAACCGCGCAGTGTGAATACCGGTACTACCGTCCGTCTTATCAATTTAATGATGGATTACTATAAACTTACAGCTGATACTCGTTTCCTGTCGGGGATTCCTGCTGCAATTCGTTTTTTGGAATCAATGAAATTACCGGAATCGGATGTGAAGAAATGGAAGCGTCAGTCTACTAATCCGGAAGCTATTTTGGTTCCTCGTTTTGTTGATCCTGATACAGGTAAACCACTGTATGTCCATCGTAAGGGAAGTAATGTGAAAAATGGAACGTATTATATTGATCAGAATATAGAAAATACAATAGCTCATTATAATTCGGCAATTTTTGTGAATCCTGGTGAACTGCGTCGCCGTTATGAGGAAGTGAAGAAACTTCCTGTATCCGAGTTGGCGAAGAATTCACCTTTGCTACAGGATCATTTGGTTCCTTTACCTAAATATTATACTCGTTTACGTGGAAAAGCTACGGAAGAAGTTGCCCGGAAATTGGTGCAATCACTGACTAAGGACGGTTGCTGGCTCTCTCCTTTAAAGTCAACCTCGAACCCGTATAAGCCATATACTGTTTCAGGACCTAGTGAGGAAACGAAATATATAGCTACTTTTGTAGGGGACGAGCACGATACATCACTTTATCCGTGTACTACCGGAGAATTGTGCATCTCTGTAGGGGATTATATTGATAATATGATAAAATTAATTAGTTACCTTGAAAAGTAAAAGTTTGTTAGGTATAGGTTTATGAAGAATGCTGTAATTTGTTTATTGTTGTTCGGGATATGTCTGACGGTTTCTGCTCAAGAAAAGGTGGAAACCGTCTCTATGCGTTATGAAACGCAGAATGATATGCCGCTGTTTTATCAGAAGCTGAAAGAAAGTCTGACTTATTCTATGGCATGGGGGAACTCTTCTATCCGAAATTTTGAAAAATGGCGTGAAGAGGCTAGAAAAGTTTTGTTGGATTGTATGCAGCCTGCTCCTCCTGTAGCGGCTTTTGATAAAGAAGTGATAGATATTGAGCGGAGGGAAGGGTATACAGTGGAAAAAATTCTGTTTAATGTTTCGGAATATTCCCGTGTTCCCGCTTATCTGTTGGTCCCTGAGGGGAAGGGACCATTTCCTGCAGTGTTATTACTTCACGACCATGGGGCCCATTTCTCAATAGGGAAAGAGAAGATGGTACGTCCGTTCGGTGTGGAGGCATCTGTGACAGCCGATGCGGATGATTGGGCGGAAAGATGTTATGATAAACAGTATGTGGGTGATTATCTGGCAAGCCATGGATATGTAGTGCTTGCTGTGGATGCCTTGTTTTGGGGGGAACGGGGACGTAAGGAAGGAGTGCGCTATGACTCACAGCAAGCGTTGGCTGCCAATATGCTACAGATGGGAATGTCATGGGGGGCCTTGATTGTTTGGGATGATATCCGTAGTGCTGAGTTTTTGGCTACATTGCCTATGGTCAGTAAAGATAGAATAGGTACTATGGGCTTTTCTATGGGAGCACATCGTGCTTGGATGGTCAGTGCCGCTACAGATGTGGTGAAGGCAGGCGCTGCTGTGTGCTGGATGAATACTACAGATAGCTTAATGACACTTACCAATAATCAGAACAAAGGCGGGTCTGCTTATTCCATGATTATTCCCGGAATACGGAATTGGATGGATTATCCTCATGTGGCATCTATCGCCTGTCCCAAACCGATGTTGTTCATCAATGGTTTGCGGGACAAACTTTTTCCTGTAAAGGGCGTTGAAAGCGCTTTCTCTACCATACAGGATGTATGGAAGGGTCAATCGGTAGAAAATCTATTGACTACCAAGTTCTATGATTTGCCTCATTTTTGCAGTAAGGAGATACAGGCTGATATACTTGAGTTCTTTAATCAAAATTTAAAATAGAAAGCGATGAAAATTAAGATGTTGATGGCATTTGTTGCCTTGTTGTTATTTTCTGCTTTTACGGCAGACCACACAATTACTATTTTTATGATAGGTGACTCGACTATGGCCAACAAATCCTTAGAGGGAGGTAATCAGGAACGTGGATGGGGCCATGTGCTGGGAGGATATTTCAGTGAAAATATTCGTGTGGAAAACCATGCTAGAAATGGTCGGAGTTCTAAAAGTTTTATTGATGAAGGATTATGGGAGGTAGTAATTAATAAAGTAAAGCCGGGTGATTATGTTTTTATTCAGTTTGGGCATAATGATGAGAAGGTAGATGAGAAACGTCATACTGATCCCGGATCTACTTTTGATGCCAATCTACGCCGTTTTGTAAAAGAAACACGTGCCAAAGGAGGAATTCCCGTTTTGTTCAATGCTATAGTTCGCCGTAATTTTCGGAATAATAAAAATGCGGTGGCCGAAGATGATGTGCGCAAGGATTTGTCAAAGGGGGGTGTTTCTCAAGATGGAGAAGTGCTGATTGACACTCATGGAAAATATTTGGATTCTCCGCGCAATGTGGCAAAAGAATTGGATGTGCCTTTTGTGGATATGAATAAGATAACGCATGATTTGGTGCAGAGAATGGGGCCGGAGGCCTCAAAAAAATTGTTCATGTGGATTCCTGAAGGCGTGTGTGCAGCTTGTCCGAAAGGCCGTGAGGATAATACGCACCTGAATGTATATGGGGCGCGTACTATTGCAGGTTTGACAGTGGATGCTATAGCTAAAGAGGTTCCTGTATTGGGGCCTTTTATACGTCATTATGATTTTGTTGTGGCAAAAGATGGCAGTGGTGATTTCTTTACCATTCAGGAAGCGATCCATGCTGTTCCCGATTTTCGTAAAGCAGGACGCACTACTATTCTAGTCCGTAAAGGGGTATATAAAGAGAAAGTGGTTATTCCTGAAAGTAAGATTAGTATTTCTTTGATAGGTGAGGACGGAGCAATTCTGACAAATGATGATTTTGCTTCTAAAAAGAACTGTTTCGGAGAAGAAATGTCTACCTCCGGTTCATCAACCTGTTATATCTATGCTCCCGATTTCTATGCTGAGAATATCACCTTCGAGAATAGTGCCGGCAGAGTAGGGCAGGCAGTGGCCTGTTTTGTTAGTGGAGATCGCGCTTATTTCAAAAACTGTCGTTTTTTGGGAAATCAGGATACTTTGTATACTTATGGCAAAGACAGTCGTCAGTTCTATGACCATTGTTATATAGAGGGTACGGTGGATTTTATTTTTGGCTGGTCTACGGCATTGTTTAAGGATTGCACCATCCATAGCTTGGGTGATGGTTATGTTACCGCTCCTTCTACAGATCAAGGCAAGAAATATGGTTATGTTTTTATTGGCTGTAAATTGACGGGTGTGGTTGAGGCTCAGAAGGTGTATTTGTCCCGTCCTTGGCGTCCTTATGCACAGGCTGTCTTTATTCATTGTGATTTAGGAAAGCATATTCTTCCGGTGGGGTGGAACAACTGGGGCAAAAAAGAAAATGAGGAAACCGTATTCTATGCTGAATATCAGAATACAGGAGAAGGGGCGGCTACCGCTTCGCGTGCTTCGTTTGGAAAGCAACTGAACGATATCAGTAATTATAATGAAGCACAGATTTTGGCAGGTGATGACGGATGGAATCCTGTGGAAAATGGAAATGTATTGTTGCAGAATTTAAAGAGATAAGCTGTTTTTTCTTCATGTAATAATACTTTGTCACTGTAGGGATGGATCTTATTTACCCCTATGGAAAATGTCAAGGAAGAGTGGAATGATAAAAGGGGGATTTAACTTTGCCCCTTTTATTTTTTTAGGAACTTGTATGTCGGTATCTCTCGTTTTTTATGTATTTTTGCCATACTATATATGAAAATCTACGAAATGAAAAGACACATTCTGTTTATACTTACTTTGCTGTTCTTTTTTTATGCAAAAAGTCAGCCTAATTGTATCTTTACTCATTATTCTTCGGAAAACGGTTTGTCTCAGAACTCTATCATGAGCATGGTACAAGACCATAATGGAGTTTTATGGTTCTCTACTTGGGATGGAATCAACCGGTTCAATGGTTATGACTTCAAAGTTTATAAAGCCAGACAAGGGAATAAAATTACTATGACTAACAACCGGGTAGACTTATTGGAAGTAGACCCTTATAATTATATTTGGCTGCAAACGTATGATTACCGTGTGTATCGTTTTGACCAAAGAACAGAGAAATTCGAACAAATTCCTGCAGAAGGTGAAGAGGAGGGCATGCGTTTCTCTTCTATTAAAATATTGCCCGACAGTGTCATTTGGCTACTTTCTGAAAATGAGGGGGCTGTCCGTGTGAAAACAAATCCTAAGGATTACAGTGTAACCACTCAAGTATATGCTACTCATAGTCATGGAGGAAATGCCGCTCACATTAATCAGGTTTTTAGCGATGCTTATAATCAAGAGTGGTTACTTACTGATAACGGTCTGCTAAAGATTACGAATGATAAAGAAGAGCCTGTTTCTTATTTTGTGAATATCCAATCAGGCAAAGATGAATCCGTACAGGCTTTCTACTCTTTTTGCAGTTATGGTGACGAACTTTATTTTGGATCAGACAGGGGACGGATATGGTGCTATTCTTTGCAAAATGAAATCTTTCGTCTTTGGGAATTGCCGGTAAAGGATAAAGTGATTGCTATAAATGAAATAAAAGGTACGGGACTGTTGATAACAACTGCCCATGAAGGATTGATATTGTACCATTCGGATACAAAAGAGTGTAAAGTCTATAATAAATCCAATTGTCCCGAATTCCCGGCAGACGCTTTCCGTTCTGTTTATGTTGACAGTAAGCAGGAAGCATGGTTTGAGATGACCGAATGGGGAAAGGTTTGTCATTTCAATCCTTTGACGGAAGTATTTAAGCAAGAAAAGATGCAAGTGGAGCCTCGTGGTGCCGATCGTTCCTATCCCAGTTTTCATATTTGTGAGGACTTGAACGGTAATTTGTGGGTACATCCGCAAGGAGGAGGGCTTTCTTGGTATGACAGGGAGGCAAATCGGCTGTTACCTTTCTACAATGACCCCGATTCACCTGATTGGCACTTTTCTAACAAATTACATTCTATGTTATCCGATAAACAAGGCAATCTTTGGTTATGTACTCATTCTAAGGGGTTGGAGAAGATTACTTTTTTAGGAAGCCAGTTCCATATTTATCCCCGCATGGGGCACAGTTATGACTTGAATGCCAATACGGTACGTGCGTTGTTTGAAGATAGCGAACATCGCATCTGGATGGGAAAACGGGACGGTCAGATTGAAATTTATTCTTCTGATTTAGATTTTCAGGGTATTCTGACTGAAGAGGGGATTATAGCTAAATCTGGTAGGCCGTTAAGTGGAGTTCCTTATCATATCATGCAAGATTCTCGCGGAAACATTTGGATTGCTACTAAAGGGGATGGTATTATTCTGGCAGAAAAGGAGGGGGCACATTTTAAGTTTACTCGATTCAAATATGATGAAGATGATATTTATAGCCTGAGTCATAATAGTGTTTACTGGTTACATGAAGACAAGCATGGACGTATTTGGGTGGCAACTTTTGGTGGAGGGTTGAATTATATTCAGAAAACTCCTGAAGGGAAATATGTGTTTATTAGTTCTAGAAATAACCTGAAAGGTTTTCCGTATGACCGTTGTTATCGTGTACGCCATATCACTTCTGATAAGAAGGGGAATATATGGGTGGGGAGCAGTGATGGCGCACTTAGTTTTAAAGAGGATTTTAAGGATCCGGAGTCGATTGTGTTCCATCTTTATGCACGTATCCCCGATGATATGAATTGTCTGAGCAACAATAACGTATATCGGGTTGTAACCACTTCTCAAGGAGAAGTTTATTTAGCTACATTTGGTGGTGGCCTTAACCAACTTGTTTCCATGAACGGAGAAGGGGGAGCTGTATTTAAATCCTATACAGTGAAGAATGGTCTGCCTTCAGATATCCTGTTGTCTGTAGAAGAGGATGACACAGGAAGCTTGTGGATAAGTACGGAAAACGGATTGAGTAAATTTATTCCGTCCGAACAACGTTTTGAGAATTATAATGAAAGGGATTTTGGTGGTAAGATACGTTTTGAGGAGGGAACGTCGTTGAATCTTAGTTCCAGCACCATTTTGTTTGGTACCAGTCGTGGCGTGCTTTATTTTGAACCAGAGCATATTAAGAAGAGTAATTATGTACCATCCATTATTTTAGGTACTTTGAAGATATCCAATCAAGAGGTAGTTCCAGGGGTATCAGGAAGTTTGTTGCGGCAATCACTCAATAATACAGAACATCTGGTACTTTCACATAAGGAGAATATTGTAACCTTATCGTTTGCTGCATTGGATATGATTTATCCTGAAAATATCCGTTATGCTTATCGTTTACGCGGATTTGATAAAGAATGGAATTATGTAGACAGACAGCGTACCGCTACATATACTAATCTTCCGAAAGGAGATTATGTTTTTCAGGTTAAATCGACCAATAGTGATGGTGTTTGGGTAGAGAACGAGCGCAGTTTGAGAATCACCATTCAGCCTTCGTTTTGGGAAACAGCTTGGGCTATGGCAATTTATATTCTTGCTTTTCTGTTGATTCTGTTTTCAGGAGTATATATATTGTTTACTATTTATCGTCTGAAACATGAAGTGTCTGTGGAACAGCAGGTTTCTGATATAAAACTTCGTTTTTTTACAAATATTTCTCACGAACTTCGCACTCCGCTAACGTTGATTGCAGGTCCTGTAGAATATGTTTTGAAAAACAAGACTTTGCCAGATGATGTACGTGAGCAATTGCATGTAGTAGAACGTAATACCGACCGTATGCTTCGCTTGGTGAACCAAATTCTTGATTTCCGCAAAATACAGAAAAATAAAATGAAGTTGCGTATAGAACAGATCGATATTGTTCCTTTTGTACGCCATATCATGGATAATTTTGAATCGTTGGCCGAAGAGCATCATATTGATTTTGTATTCGAAAGTGAAATGCCTTCCTTGAAACTGTGGGTAGATGCGGATAAGCTGGAAAAGATTGTCTTTAATCTGCTTTCCAATGCTTTTAAGTATACTCCACAGGGTAAGATGATTACGCTTTTCATTCATGAAAATGAGCATAATGTGGCGATTGGTGTACAGGATCAAGGTATAGGAATTTCTGAAAGCAAGAAAGCTTCTCTTTTTGTCCGTTTTGAAAATTTGCTGGACAAGAATTTGTTTAATCAGCAAAGCTCAGGCATCGGTCTTTCTTTGGTTAAGGAATTGGTGGAACTGCACAAAGCGACTATCCGTGTGGATAGTAAAGAGGGGGAGGGCAGCTGTTTCACGGTTGAGTTTTTGAAAGGTAAAGAGCACTATACGGAGAATGTGGAGTTCATTCTCTCTGATTCTGTCGAAATGGGGCCGGAAGAGGTGGAAGAACCAGTTCAGGGACATGAAGAGAAAAGGAATGAAAGTAAAACGATGTTGCTGGTTGAAGATAATTTGGAACTTCGTTTCTTTTTGCGTAGTATCTTTATCTCAAATTTCAACGTCATAGAGGCTGTTAATGGGGCTGATGGTTTGGATAAAGCTTTGAAGTTTGTTCCGGATATTATTATTAGTGACATCATGATGCCGGAAAAGGATGGTATTACTATGACAGAAGATTTGCGTGCTAATATGGCGACCAGTCATATTCCAGTGGTTTTACTGACGGCTAAAACGGATATGGACAGTAAGTTGGAGGGTATGGAGCTGGGAGTTGAGGATTATATAACGAAGCCATTTAGTGCCACTTACCTGAAGGCTAGGGTGGAGAATATTTTGACACAACGTGTCAAGTTACAACAGTTGTATTGTGCGAATCTGATGAATATTCAGCCTGTTCCGGAGGAAGAACAGCAAACACAGCCTGAGATGTCTTCGCATGACCGTAAATTTATGGAAAAACTGACGGAATTAATGGAGAAGAATATGGATAATGGCGATTTGATAGTGGATGATTTGGTACAAGAACTTGCGGTGAGTCGTTCTGTCTTTTTCAAGAAACTGAAAACCCTGACAGGACTTGCCCCCATTGAGTTTATTAAAGAGATGCGTGTGAAACGTGCCGCGCAATTGATAGAAAGTGGTGATTATAATATGACGCAGATTGCTTATATGGTAGGTATTAATGATCCTCGTTATTTCAGCAAATGTTTTAAACAACGTTTTGGTATGACACCTACTGAATATAAAGAGAATGCAAAAAATAAGCGATAACTTTTGCTGCTATTTGTTAGTTCTTGCAGCGTTTATTTTTTAATGATTTCTTAAAGGGTATGTTTAAGTGTCGGGTATTTCTTTTGTTATGTGAGTGAGTTGCTCATGTTATTTTATTATTTTTTCGAATATGTAATGGGGGTTTTTCTGAATTTTTAGTCTTTTACATAGATAATGAACTAAAAAGAGGAAAAAGATGAAAAAAGTAATTTTATTTATGGTAGGTGTTTTGGCGAGTCTGATGTTGAGTGCTCAGTCTCGTTGGAGTGTTACGCCGGAAGCCGGCTTGGTAGTGAATAAGGAAAATGAAGGGACATCAGTTACATTAGGTTTTAAAGCTGGTGCCGGTGTATTGTATCAGTTAAAGGAAGGGGTGGGAAAAAAGCCTTCTTTTGGCTTGAAGTCCGGAGTTTATATCTTAATGCAGAAAGGTGGGTATCATCCTATGAGTTGGGGAAACATATCAACAGGGGGAGGATTTAGCATGGATTATGAAAAAACGGATGTTGAGTCCACGCGTTATTATTTGCAATTGCCTGTTATGGCTCATTGGGGTTTTAAACTTTGTGATGATGTGCGTCTTAAATTAGCAGTAGGGCCTTATGTAGCTGTAGGAATTGGTGGACGCACTCATGCTTATGTTTCTTCCTCAAAATATAATATAGATGAAGAAACAGGTGTTGGACAGTATGAATATCGGAATGATTATTACCGGTTTGGCACATTTAAAGGAAAAACAGTAAATGAGGAATTTGGTTTTGAGGCGTCCCCTCGTTTGGATTGGGGAGGAACGGCTTCTGTCGGGATTGCTGTTAAACGGATTTCATTTACTATCGGGTATGATTTGGCTTGGGGAAAATATAATAAGGAACAGAATGATTTAAGGATACGGAATCATATGGTTAGCTTTATTTCAGGGTATACTTTTTGATAAGAAAAAGGAAAAATGAAACAAACATACACAAAATTTCTTGTTTAAGATTGTTAAATGAAGAATTTTGTGTATGTTTGTTTTTTCATAAACACGATAAAAGTTCAATCTATGAGGAAAATGCTATTCATTACCCTTTTAATGGGCGGTCTGTGTACGACTGTCTCTGTTGCAAAGGCACAGGAACGCTTGCCAGAATACCTGCAGGCAGAGAAGTACACACAAGAAAAATTGAACACCATGTTGTTTTCTACTGTGGTGGATCCGCATTGGTTCCAGAAAGGTAATAATTTCTGGTTCGAGTACAAAACAAGTGAAGGAACCTTTTGGTATGTGGTTGATCCGATTGCCCGGACAAAGAAGCTTTTGTTTGATAGGGATGAATTAGCTTCTCAGCTTACTGAAATTGTAAAAGATCCCTTTGAGGCACGCCATTTGCCAATTATAAATCTGAAAGCGAAAGAAGATGGGCGTACCTTTACTTTTGAAGTAAAATCAACAAAAGATGCGACACCAAAGACAGAAGGTAAGGATAAGAAAGACAAAAAGAATGAGAAGGAAATCTTTTATTTTTCTTATGACTATCCTACTCGTAAATTGACTCATTTGAAAGATAAAGAAGACGACCTGAAGAAAATCTATTGGGGATCAGTTTCTCCTGATGGTAAAACGGTGATTTATGCCAAGGATTTGAATTTGTATCGCATGAGTCGTGAAGATTATGAAAAAGCGAAAAAAAATGAAAAGGATAGTACGATCGTGGAAATCCAGCTTACTACAGATGGCATGAAGGATTTTGGCTATGGTATTCCCTATAGTATGCTTAATACAGATACTTTATGTAATGGCAAGCGTCGTCGTGTAGGTGGAGTGTGGTCTCCGGATTCACGCTATTTTGCTATGACAGTTTCTGACGATCGCGCTGTGAAAGAATTATGGGTAATAAATTCGATGGCCCATCCGCGTCCCACATTGGAAACTTATAAATACCAGATGCCGGGAGAAAAGGAAGCTCCCATAGAACATCTGTACTTGTTTGACTTGGTTGATAATAAACGTAAGGAAATTAAAGTAGCAGCTTATAAAGATCAAAGCATTGGCCTGGAATACAAACCAATGATGCAAAAACAGCGTGATATGGAAGATCAGGCTGTCGTTTGGCAGGGTGATAACAACCGTTTTTTCCTGACTCGCAGCAGCCGTGATTTACATCGGATTGATGTTTGTTCCTATACGATAGGACAGGATTCCGTTGTACCTGTTATAAAAGAACGGATGAATACCTATCAGGAAACTCGTCCTTTAAGAGTCTTGAATGGTGGAAAAGAAATTATTCAATGGAGTGAGCGTGATGGTTGGGCACACCTTTATTTATATGATGATCAGGGTAATTTGAAAAATCGTATCACAAAAGGTCCCTGGCACGTGGAGGAAATCTTGAAAGTAGATGATAAGGCGCGTGTGATTTATTTTACTGCTAATGGAATGAATGCTAAAGAACATCCTTATTATGAACATTTGTATCGTGTGAATTTGGATGGCAGCGGTTTGAAACTACTGACTAAAGGGGATTATTTCCATCGTGTGGAAGTGGATGATGATGCTCGTTTTGTGGTGGATAATTATTCGCGTGTAAATACAGTGCCTTGCGCCATCCTGCTGGATACTAATGGCAATAAAGTAATGGATATTCAGGAGAGTGATTTTTCACAGCTTTTTGCTGCCGGTTATAAATTTCCGGAAATATTTAAAGTAAAGGCGGCTGATGGTGTGACAGATTTGTATGGTGTGATGTATAAACCTTTTAATTTTGACTCAACTAAGGTTTATCCTATTGTGGATTATGTTTATCCTGGGCCACAGGTGGAAGGTGTTTATTATCCGTTTACCCGTATGAGTCCCCGTACCGACCGTTTGGCACAGGCCGGATTTATTGTTATTTCTGTAGGACAACGTGGCGGGCACCCTAGCCGCTCTAAATGGTATCATAATTATGGATATGGAAATATGCGTGATTATCCGCTGGCCGATCATAAATATGCTATCGAGCAATTGGCGCAGCGTCATCATTTTATAGATATAGATAAGGTTGGTATTCATGGACATTCGGGAGGTGGATTTATGAGTACGGCGGCTATGTGCCAATACCCGGATTTCTTCAAAGTGGCTGTTTCTTGTGCCGGAAATCATGATAATAATATCTATAACCGTTGGTGGAGTGAAACGCATCACGGCGTAAAAGAAGTCGTGAGTGAGAAAGGGGATACAACTTTCGTTTATAAGATTGCTACTAATCCTGAAATAGCGAAGCAACTAATCAACGAAAATGAAGAAATAACGAAGTTGGTGTAAACTGACTGATAATGAGCAGGAAACGGAATAATTTGCATAGAAGTGCTCTTTTCAAAAAGGGCAGGAATATGCAGATTTAGGCAGAAGTTCAGTTACCAGAGCGTTACCCGAATTTGCCATAGGTAACGATGGAGCAATGTTCGGTAACTGAATTATTTTCGCTCGTGTGGCTGTTGCTGCGGTCGGCAGTTTTCTGCATAAGTGAGGAACGCTTTGAATTTGGTAATTTTGCCACAAAACATCAAAGCGTATGAAAACAGAAAAAATGAAGGTGTTGCTCTACCTCAAAAAGAGCGGTCTTGGCAAGTCAGGCAAAGCCCCAATTATGGGACGTATCACACTTGGAAGGAGTGTAGCGCAGTTCAGTTGCAAGCTCTCCTGTAATCCTGACCTGTGGAATCCCCGTGAGAGCAGAATGGACGGAAAAAGTCGTGAGGCGGTGGAAGTGAATGGCAGGTTGGAGAACTTGCTGCTGTCCATTCAGTCAGCTTATCAATCTTTGCTTACAAGAGGTTGCCCATTTGACGCAACCGACGTGAAGGAACAGTTTCAGGGCTGTGTGCAGACACGGTGCATGCTCATCGAGAGGCTTGATGTGCTCATAAAAGAAAAAGAAAGTCATATCGGTATAGACATCAGAAAAGAGTCAATGGCAAGCTATCACTCCACGAGAATCCACTTGCAGGAGTTCATCCAAAAGAAGTATAAGGTTTCTGACTTAGCCTTCTCACAACTGACAGAGAACTTCATCCATGAGTTTCAGCAGTACTTCTTGGGAGAGTGTGGATTTCAGGAGAGCTCATTCTACAATGTCGCCACCCATTTGAAAACAGTTTGCAGGCAGGCTTACCGTGAGGGGGTGGCAGACATCCTGCTTTTTGACAAAGTCAAAATCAGCAAGGGTAACAAGAAACTCCCCAAAGCACTTGACAGAGGAGCATTTGAGAAGTTAAAGACTCTCCACTTTGAGGAATTGGAGGAGGAAATGGAAACGGCAAGGGATATTTTCCTCTTTGCCTGTTATACGGGTGCTGCGTATTGTGATTTGATGGAACTGGACAAGTCCCATCTTGTGCGTGATGACGAGGGTAGCCTTTGGCTGAAGTTCAACCGTCAGAAGACAAGTGTGCCTTGCCGTGTCAAACTGTTACCCGAAGCCATACGGCTGATGGAGAAGCTCCACAGCGATGAAAGGGAAACATTGCTCCCTTTCATGGGATATGCCACTTACCAATCTTATTTGAAAGCCTTGCGGCTTCGTGCAGGCATCTCGTTTCCTTTTACCACACATACGGCAAGGCACACATTTGCCACGCTCATCACGCTTGAACAGGGTGTACCCATTGAGACCGTTAGTAAGATGCTGGGGCATTCCAACGTGAGCATGACCGAGTGTTATGCAAAGGTAACCCCACAGAAACTCTTTGAGGAATTTGATCGTTTCCTTTCTTTCACTGAAGATATGCAGTTAATAATCTAATTCCTATTTTTTCTATCTTATCATTATTCATTATTCAAAACCACCAAGACAATGAGAAGTACATTCAAGATACTGTTCTATATCAACAGACAGAAGACAAAGGCAGACGGCAATACCGCCATTCTCTGCCGTATCACCATAGACGGAAAGAACACAGCCATTACCACAGGCGAAGAGTGCCATCCTGCCGAGTGGAACACCAAGCAGGGGTTGACAACCAACAAGAAAACAAACCAAAGAATCATTGAGTTCAGAGATTTGGTGGAAAAGACCTATCGGGACATTCTTGTAATGGATGGAGTGGTAAGTGTGGAACTTATCAAGAACCGCTTACAAGGCATTGCCACTAATCCGACAACGCTCCTTGCCATGAGTAAGGCAGAATTGCAATCCGTCAAGGAGAGCGTAGGCAAGTCAAGGGCAGAGGGAACTTATCTGAATCTGTTCTATTCTGACAGAAATCTCCGTGAATTTGTCGAAAACAAAGGAGTGCAGGATATACCCATCGGAGCCATTACAGAGGACTTGTTCGAGGAATACCGCTTCTTTCTCAAAAAGCGTGGACTGAAAGCATCTACCGTCAACAGCAACCTCTGCTGGCTGAGCCGACTAATGTTCCGTGCGGTCAGCAAGAGAATTATCCGCTGTAATCCGTTTGAGAATGCCAAGTATGAGAAAGAGGAAAAGAAGATACGCTTTTTGCAAAAGAGCGATGTAATGAAACTGATGTTAATGAAGATGAACGACAGAGAAGCGGAGCTGGCAAGACTGATGTTTGTCTTTTCCTGCTTCACAGGCTTGGCTATTTCAGATATGGAGAATTTGGAATACAAGCATATCCAAACGACAGCGGATGGACAGATGTATATAAGAAAGGAACGTCAGAAGACCAAGGTTGAGTTCATCGTGCCGTTACATCCCATAGCGGAAGCCATCATCAGTCATTGTCAGAAAGAGCAGGAAAGAAGCGAGGAACAGCAGACGGTGAAAGAAAAAGATGACCACCTTGTCTTTCACCGTAATTGCAGCCGTAGTGTCATGGATACCAAACTGAGCATCGTGGGAAAGGCTTGCGGTATCCGCCAAAGACTTTCCTTCCACATGGCAAGACATACATTCGGCACGATGAGCCTAAGCGCAGGAATACCTATTGAGAGCATAGCCAAGATGATGGGGCATGCCTCCATATCAAGCACTCAAGTTTATGCGCAGGTGACGGACAAAAAGATATCAGAGGATATGGACAGGCTCATTGCCAAGCAATCGGCAAAAGAAAAAGAAACTTCGGAGAGAGAGGCTTGTGAACCTTCGGATATTGTAATCTGTAAAATGGAGAAAACGGCATGAAGACAAACAACAATCCAAAAATAAGAACAAACACTTCCAATCAGCGTAGTTATTTTGATTGGGGCAGCAAAATGCAAGTCATTCGCAAAGGAAACGGAGAGATAGCCATGACAGAGAGTGAACTTGTGAAGTTCTTCGGGGTAACATGGAGGAAACTCAACCACAGGTTGCAAACGATAATAAAATCCTCCAACCTGCATCCTGAAGAAAGGAGTACAGTTGAGAGGGTAACAGTCAGAGATAAGGAGTTGGCAGGTTATGCATCGCTTTATCCACTCCCAATCATTATTGCCCTGTCTTTCCAATTGGATAGCACAGGAGCCCACTTCTTCAGAAAGTATATCATCAATGAACTACAGCGACCGACAACAACTTTAACACCGGTATTTCTTTTTGGAGATACACAGCATTAAATTATCTATATCTTTTTTCTTTCACCGATATTATCCTACTACATAACTACAAATAGGGTAAAACGGTGAAAGAGAAGATGTTGTGGGACCGTTATTATGTTGCGAATTATCTTACTACCAATCTACTACTAACTATGGTAAAATAGGACTGATTGTTCATTTTGGAAATATTTCAAAGACTTCTTTGCTGGTTAGCTAGATAAAATACCCACTATTGAGTATTTTGTGTATCTTTCTTTTTATGTAACTTTGGTGAAAAATTATAACCTATAAACATTTAACACATAAGGACATGAAAAAAATTTTATTATTACTATCTGTTATTGCTTTCTTCTCTTGCAGTAATGAGGAAATCTACAATGAAAAAGAGAATGTGAGTCAAAAATTGTCCGAAGAAAATTTCAATGTCACACAAAGTGATATTGAGAAGGTTGTCGTTGATTATTTTTATTCGACACGGACAAGGGCAAAAGGAATTTCTTGCGAAATTGCAGAAATTGACACTATTAGTAACGATGCTAACAGTGCAACCAGAGCAACAATTGACAGCCCACATAACTTGTTGTACATTGTGAGAATGTCAGACGGATCAACCGTGGTAGTAGGTGGCGACAAAAGAGCAGAGCCTGTTTATGCACATTTTGACAATCTCAATTTGAAAATAAATGAAAAGGGAGAATTTGTAGGTGATAGTATCCCTGAAATTATTGGTAATCTAATGGAAAATTATATAGTTGATGTAAAAAATAAAACAACAAATAATAACCAAGTAAACAGCTATTACAGTAATAGGCAACAATTAAATACCCGAGCTGGAGATTCCAATGACGAAGTTCTCCCTAAATTAGCCTATAGATTTACAGATGCATATAAATACAACGAGAACCACAAGAACTACAATACTTTTTCTTCACAAGATATAAGACCTTGGACTATTCATGCTCTTTGTATTGCAATACCTGATGGAAAAGAAATTAGAAGTTTTGACAAATACCAACTAAAGGCTTCATGGAAACGAGCAAAGAAATTAGATGTTACGCAATTAAAAGGAGATATGTATACAGATTTCGTTGAGATGTCTAATAGAATTCCACAATTTAAATTAATGCCGAACTCTGAAATATCAGGACTTATGGCTTTTGAAGCTGTAAAGAATTTCTTTTCGGGTGCAGATGGAATTCCAAGTTTGTCTTATGATACAGACTGGTTTAATATGCTTAATAACTTAAGATTGGAAACAGGCATTTCATATATATATGGGTATCGTGATAGAAAACATCCTACCTTTTTTAGGCACACTTCTTACTATAATTTTAGTTTCTTTTTAGCTGACGGATACAAAAAAATCAATGGAGATTATTATATCCATGTAGTAGGTCCCATTGGTAATTATGGAATTGTATCTGGTTATGTATTGGATTTTAACAGGAAAAATGCAGGTCGCTTCCAAGATACACATTGGACAGAATGGTATGGAGCCCCATATAAGACAAGAACTCTTAATATTCACACGACTAAATATTTACCGCAATGATGATAAAAAGGATTCTGCTATTCATAGCCGTTATTATAATGGTTTCCTGCTCTGACGAAGATAGGAATAGAATTCCAAATATTACCCCAAGTAAGATAGAACTATCCACTGCACATCCAGAAGGCTTTTTCCAGTTTATGGAAGGTGATTATGCGATGTATGAGTTTAGGATTGATTATGGGAAGAATGACACTGAAGTATCAAAAAGAATAACCAAAGAGATTTTATCAAAGGAACAGACTGTCGTAGAACTTTCTGATGGGAATAAAGCCACAATTTATTGTAAAAATGGCATACTCCAGAAAATAGAATTTGACTTTATGACAATAAGCAAGGTACAGACAGGAAAATATAAAGTCCAATTGAACAAAAATAGCATCCAGCAAGTACCTGTAGCAATTTCCTTTGGATTTAGTGTTCCTGATGGAATATCCACTATTGGAATAACTTTTAAATAGCAAAAGATATGAAAAAAATATTTTTATTTTTATCCTTAGCACTTCTTGTTTCATGCAATCAAGAAGAGCTTCCTCAAAAACAGACAACTCCGATTGTTAAAGAAAATAGTTTTAAGGTCGGGAAAAGTGATATAGAAAAAGTAGTTAATGGCTATTTACAAGCGGGTAACACAAGATCTACAAATAATGCTTGTATGATTGTTGGTATTGACTCTATTAATGCGCAAGATAATACGACAAGAGGAATACAGAAAGAGAGTAATCCACAGAACTTATTGTATTTTGTCAAAATCTCAGACGGCTCTACTATCGTTATTGCAGGTGACAAGAGAGCCGAACCTATTTATGCGCATTTTAATAACATCGAGTTAAAGTTTCTTCATGGAAAGTTGATAGAGCAAGAAAAATTACCAGAATCTTTTCTTTTTATGCTTGGGACGGCAGCTACATCAGTTTACAACCGAATGACTCCGGATGCGCCCATAAATTCTCATTGGGACCAGCCTGAAACAAGAAGCTCAAAAAGATATGAGGAATCCGTGCCCCAAAAATGTAATGTAAGGTGGGGACAGGGTAATCCTTTCAATTTACAGTCACCTTCATCAAATGGGAAATATGCTTCTAATGGACGAGCTGCTGCGGGCTGTGTACCTATTGCAGTTGTCCAAGCACTGACAGTGCTAAAGAATGATTTTGGTGTATTCAAAGGGTATGGATTAAAGACTTCTTGGAGCAAACTGAAGACAAAGGAGTATGGTTATTACTTTACTTCTCAAAGTGAAAAAGACGACATTTCAAATATTATAAAAAGAATAGCAGAAAATATTGGTACATCATACGATAAGGATGGCTCTGCGGGGACTGACACTAAAAAAGCTATGAAATTCTTAGGCGATTATTTAGGTGGAATGTTCAGCTATGATACTGATTGGAATAATATTAGTAACAATATGAAAAATAATTCCTATGGTCTTTCGTTCTTATCGGGCAAAAAGCGCAGTAATGGCTGGTTATGGAAAAAACTGGGAATTGATATGCCAAGTTCTGGACATTGCATGCTTTTGGATGGGTACAAAATAATGAATGGGCAGACCCTATACTATATAAATTTTGGCTGGAACGGATCTGCAAATGGCTATTATCTATATGATGATAAGACATGGAAAGAAGATTCTCCCAGGCAATATGACCTTATGATGAAAGTTTATAATTTCCATATAGATACGGATTATGATGATTTTTAAGTTGTAAAAATATTTATACTGTATTATCGAAAGATTAAGACATATAGTTTCTTATGTTACGACAAATATAGCTTCTTTGATAGATGAGGAAGGATATATCAAGATAAAAATCACCTCATAAATAGTTACAGGTAGTAATGCTAAATCTAACAGAGCCGTATCAAACTTTATAAAAAATATGATACGGCTCTGTTCCCATATTTTGGAGTACTCTCATTTAAGATTAGAGGATTATCCTTTTAAAAGTGGAGTTTTGGCATATATTTATATTATATAGTCATCGTGATATTCCATATAGTTATTTCCTTAATAATATTTTCTCCAAATCCGAAGACTTATAGAGTATCTTCCCAGCAAACTGCGTATAGGGGATAATCTTCCTGTCCCGATAGTCCTGCAAGGTGCGAGGGCTGATGTACAGCCGCTCACACACCTCCTTGCCTGTGAGGAAGTGTTCACCGCCAAACAAGGGTTTGTGTGTCTGTGCTACTTCCTTTATTCGTTTGTTCACACTTCTTATGGCGGACAGCACCACCTGCATCTCGTCCGCATCCATGTTCAAATCTCTTACTGATTCCATTGTCCTCTTATTTTATTTGTTGTTCTTTGATTTCTCCGATTTTGTCTGCAACAACCGCTCCACGTCCTCACGCCTGTAATAGCACTTGTGCCCGATTTGTGTAAACGGTAGCACGCCCGTATCACGGTAGTGCTGCAAGGTGCGCTTGCTGATGTTGAGTAGCTGACATACATCCCCATTGTGCAGCCAATCGGTGTGCTGACTCTGTTCTCCGAAAGCTTTGTGGCAGGTCTGAGCAAGATTGAGTATCTCATCCCTCAGTCTTGCCCAATTTGAATCCGTAATGATAAAATATCCCATAGTTTTATTATTGTTTTGTTTGTATTTCTGTCTTGTTGGTTTAATAAAACCTTTGTCCGTTTTGCGTTTCACCGCATATTTCTGCCTGCAAAAGTAGAGAGTGTTTGCCATACTTCAAAGCACGAGGGAACAGCAGGGAAATAGAGGGAAAAACATGGAAATGGCAAAAGGATTGTCGCTCTCTTTCTTTGTCTCTTTACTCCATTTTATCATATCCTTTTAGCCAACGCAATACGATGCGTATTGTAGCAAATTACCACCTGCCTTTCTTGCATTCTTTACACACTTGTCCTCTTGTTTGGGGCTTAAATCCATACTTTCCAACAGTTTCTTGTCAAAAATCCGTGAGAAATTCATTGCCAATTTGCGCAACATTATGCAAGCACTCTCCGAATGCTTGGAACTTTCCAGTTCTCTTCATAACTTCACTCTCGGAAACCAAACCAAGCATATAATGAAACGAAACGCAGATAAAGGCAATTCAGTGGACGAAAATAATACGCCCAAGCAAAGGAAGACTTCCTCCAAAAATGGTGAGATAGAAACTTATCTCTCCTCTTATTATGAGTTCAGATACAACACGGTGTTGGGGCGAACCGAATACCGAAGCAAGGAAGATGCTCACTTCTCAAAAGTGGGTCGCTATGAAATCAATACACTCCGCAGGGAACTTGACAACGATGTGGGGATTATCACATCTTCCGACAACCTCTATTCCATTATAGAGAGCAGTTTCTCTCCACGTGTCAATCCCATACAGGAATATTTCAATGGATTGCCCTTGGTGGATATTGGTAATAGCAGAGGTAATTATAGTGGCAATAGCGATAGTTGTATTCATGGCAGTAGTGGTAATGGTAATAATGAACACAATAACCATTGTGATACTTCTTCCTTTTCACTGAAAGTCATTCCCGAACTGGCAAGTTGCGTAGTTGTGCGCAACTCTGACAAGTGGCTGCCATACCTTACCAAATGGCTCGTGGCAGTGGTCGCCAACGCCATGGACGACCGTGAATGCCGAAACCACACCTGTCTCGTGCTGACGGGCGAGCAGGGAAAGTTCAAAACCACGTTTTTGGATTTGCTCTGTCCGCCAGCCTTGCACGGTTACAGCTACACGGGCAAGATATATCCGCAGGAGAAGGATACGCTGACTTATATCGGGCAGAATCTTATCGTGAACATTGACGACCAGCTCAAAGCCCTCAACAAGCGTGATGAGAACGAACTGAAAAACCTCATCACCTGTCCGATGGTCAAGTACCGTATGCCTTACGACAAGTATGTGGAGGAACACCCACACTTGGCGAGTTTCGTTGCATCGGTAAATGGTAACGATTTCCTTACCGACCCCACAGGCAGTAGGCGGTTTCTGCCCTTTGAAGTATTGTCTATTGACATAGAACGAGCAAAGGCAATCTCAATGGATAGTGTCTATACCGAAGCAAAAGCCCTGTTAAAATCTGGTTTCCGCTATTGGTTTGACGATAATGAGATAGTAGAGCTTTACAAAGAGAGTGAGGATTTCCAAGTGCAGACCGCAGAAATGGAACTACTGCTACGCTGCTTTGAGAAGCCAACGGAGGATGAAAACTATTCGTTAATGACCACTACGGAGATACTCACTTATTTGGGAATTTATACTCACCAGCCACTTGTTGCCAAGCGTATGGGTGAAGCCTTGAAGAAAGCAGGATACATAAAGGTGAGCAAACGAAGAAACGGTAGTAGCCCCATCTATGTCTATAAGATTAGGAAAATCTTGCCCTGCCCGCTCCTTCAAACTTGTAGTAGCCAAATGTAGTAGAATGTGTAGTATTGTCTTATACTACAAAGTAACACTGATTATCAATCACTTATCACAAAATAGTATGTAGTAAGAAGAAAGATGAAAAAGTTTGGAGGGGAAAAAGTTAGGAAAAGGGAAATTCATTCAAATGTAATCAAATATAATTCAGACAATCGATTATAACTCAATCACTTAAATTATTCAAGCAATGAAAGAAGAAGATTTATCACTCATCAAGCGATACTCCATCGTAGAGTATCTTGAAAGGAAAGGTATCAAACCCTTGCGCAGAACACCTTCCTATGCGCTGTACCGCTCACCACTCAGAGAGGAAACGCATCCGAGTTTTAAGGTGGACACACAGAAGAACCTCTGGATAGACTATGCCGAAGGTAGGGGCGGAAGTATCATTGACCTCTGTATGCGCTTGGAAGGCTGCACGCTATCGGAAGCCATTTGCCGTTTGGGACAAAACGCTACCGATAATATAACATATAGTTCTCACAAAGACTTCTCACAAAACAATCTCCAACCAACGATGGCTGCAAACGAGACAAGGAAGCTGATAAGTATATCAGACACCCTACTGCCACATTTGCAGGAGTATCTTACAAAGGTACGCTGCATTGATTTGGAAAAGGCAAAGCCTTTCCTCAAATGTATCAGCTATGAGGTAAGGGGCAGGCGCTATCAATCCATCGGCTTTGCCAATCAATCAGGAGGGCATGAACTTCGGGACAATGGCACGTTCAAGGGTACGATAGCACCGAAGGACATTACTCTCATATTCACAGACAAGCAAACAGAATACGCAACAGACAAGACACAGTCCGTATGCATATTTGAGGGCTTTATGGATTTTCTCTCCTTTCTTTCAATGAAAGATGAAATAACGAGTGTCTGTCTTGTGCTAAACTCGGTAAGCAATGTGGCAAGGGCTATTCGATATCTGAGTGACCACAACCTAACGCATATCCGTACCTTCCTTGACAATGACGATGCAGGGCGGAGAACCGTGCAAGAATTTGTAAAGGTAGGTTTCAAGGTGGAGGATATGTCCGTACATTACAAAGGCTTCAAAGACCTCAACGAGTTTCATGTTTACCGTGTCCGTGAGCGACAGAAGCATAAAGGGCAGATACAGATACGGATGTCGGTTACAGAACAAAATCAAAACATGAAATCAAAACAAGTCAAACATAAAATGAGATAAAAACATGGAAAAGCAAAAAGTCAGTAACGAGGGAATGAAGAATACAATCCATTCCGACAAGCAGTATTTTGGACTAAATCAGATAGAAAATTCGTCTGAACATATCATTGCCGAACTTCGGGCAAGGAAAGCAAGACTTATTCAAGAGCCTAACGAACAGGACACAGAGAACACTACGCACTCTGAACCTGCACAGCATACAGAGAATGCAACTGTTCAAAGGCGCATCAGTGCCAAAATGAGAAAGGAAACGCTCGAATCCTACAAGCAGGCCTACCTTGTTCCAACAAAACTAAGCAACCGAAAAGCGGTCTATCTGAGCCGAGAAACGCAGGAGCGTGCCGACTTCATCGTGCGCAGATTGGGCGACAGGGGCAGCAACCTTTCAAGTTTCGTGGAGAACATCGTGCGCATTCATTTGGAGGAGTATGGTGAGGACATAGAGAAGTGGAGAAAGCTGTGAGGCACAGGAAAAGGGGGCGAGGACTTTTGGGAAAAGAGGCTATTATTCCACTCAAAACCCTCAACCCTTTTTTAGAGAACATAACAACAGACATTTGTCAAACATACTGAATGATGGGAACACCACGAACGCAGTTAAACACAGAATGCACGGCATTCACTTTTCGGCAGCAAAACGCCTTGTGCGTAAACGTTTCGTTAGCTGATATTGCAAGACGTCAGTTTGTACCCACAAACTGCTCTTGCTCCCCTCGTCTATCTATCGGGGAGATAAGACCGTAATCACTCCGTTCTCATCGGTCAGTATTCAGGAATTAAGCAACAACAAATCATCTATAATGATAAACTTTCAAAGAAACTTATATGAGCAGATACAAGGGAAAAGCTGCCCGATGGCAGCAACAGGATAAGGAAGAACAGAAGATGAACAAGACAGAGTTCATCAAAGTAAGATGTACCTTAGAGGAAAAACAGCGTATCAAGTCAAGGGCGGAAAGCACGGGACGGAAATTCTCCGATTATTGTCGGGAAATACTCCTTAACGGAGAAGTAACAGCCGTTCCCAAGATGACAGACAATGAGAGGGAAGCCATTGCCATTCTCCAACATACAGGAAGGTACTATGGGCAGATTTCCAATCTCATCAAGCTCAAGGACGAGGATTGGCTACTAATCACCAAGAACCTTTCGCTATGTGCCAAAGAGGCATTTAAGCGGTTTTACGACCCGCATTTTCGGGTAGATGATGAAATATATAAGGTCTTAAATCTAACAAGAAATGATAGGTAAATGCAAGGCGATAGCGCACGGAAGCACAGCTTTGGACTATATTTTCAGGGAAGGCAAACTCGGTAGTCGGCTTGCATTCCACAATCTTTGCAGCAGAGATCCAAAGACTATCTATGAGGAAATGAAAGTGGTCAGTAACTACAACAGCCGTTGCAGGAACAAGTTTCTCCGTATCGAAATTGGCATCGCACCGCAGGACGAGAAAAAGCTGTCTGTGTCCGAATATATGTGGATAGCACATTTGTTTGCCAAACGAATAGGACTTGACAACCACCAATGGGTAGCAGTAACGCACAAGGACACCGACAACAGACACATTCACATCATCGCCAACCGCATCAGTCTGTATGGAGAAGTCTTTGATACCACCTTTGTGAGCAATAGGGCTGCAAGGGTGGCGGAGGAAATAAGCAGAGAGAAAGGCTTGACCATCGCAAAGGAGATTAAGGCGGAAAGGAAATACCAAAAGGCAAAAGTCAGCCAGACGAGAGAGCAAGCAAAGAAAGTGGTGCAACAAATCTGTTATTCCATGCTTGACAAGTACAGAGATACAGGCATCACAGGGCATTCCATGTTCCTTTATGAATTGAACAAAAACGGCATTACCATAGAGCGTATGAAGAATAAGCAGGGCAAGGTATATGGCTTGAAGTTCTCCTTCAATGGACAAAGCTTCAAAGCTTCCGAAATCGGCAGGGAGTTCGGCTACCATTCCTTGCAGAAGAACTTTGAAACAACTAACAAGGAAGAATCAAGGAAACCACATCTAACAGTACAAGAGCCTACAGAAAAGAAAGAACAATCTGATACAGGCTACCAACTTGTACCTCCAAGCCGCTCCTCTATCTCACGAGACAATGATACCTCACAAGTGCAGAATCCCATTGGTGCAGTGGCAGACACCATCGTTAGCGCAGCCGATGAAGCGGTGGAAGGGTTAGGCGATTTAATTACACCAAGTACACAAGGCAATGACTTAACCGAAGCTGCATGGCAGCGCAAACTCAGATACCAAGCTAACAGAAAGAAGAAACGTGGAAGGGGAATATAAACATAGCATACAAAAAGTGCATAATAAAGAATATCTCATCAAAAACGCTTGCTATTCGGTAACAAAGTATTATCTTTGCAAACAGAATAACAAGCGTTCTTTGTTAGGCAGAAAACAGCGAAGCCAGGTAGCTCGCTCGTTTCTAAATCGTTACCAGTTTAGTCTTATCAACAAGGTAACTTATTTATTTTCAATCAGTTGTAGTTTAAGAATTATCTTAAGGCTGCAATTGAAAGGAAATTTGTTGCTGATTCATGGTGATATTGATAATAATGTACATCCAGGCAATACCTTACGGGTAGTTGATGCATTGATTCGTGCCGGGAAACGTTTTGATATGCTGATTCTTCCTCAACAGCGTCATGGATTCGGCGATATGAATGAATATTTCTATTGGAAACTGGTAGACTACTTCTCCGAACATCTGAAAGGGAGAAGTGAAAAATCGGTGGATATACCGAAACGGTAGATTTAGGATAATTGCCGGACGAATATGAAAGGAGCACAGAGGGTTCGTGTCATTAAGATACCTTTGTGCTCCTTGTTTTTATAGCAGACTGTTGATATAAGCCTTCATGTCCGGTGTCGCGGATTTTGCTTCCAGATACAGTTTATACTGCGCTTTGGTACGTACCAGATTATGGTCTTTATACCGGGTTTGATAATACGTGTCTCCGTTTATATAATCTGCTAAAAAGCGTACAGCTTGCATATAAGGGAACAGAGTTGCAGCGTATGGTAGCATTTCTATTTCAAGAGGGGTCAGGAAAGCTCGGGCCGACTCAATATAACCTTTGGTAAATGCTTTGAAGATTTCCATGTTGAACTTCACCTTATTTAAATCAGCCTCATCCTCCTTGCCGGTATTGGCTGCCGAACGGAGGAAATCACCGAAATCGGAGAAAATGAAACTGGGCATTACTGTGTCCAGGTCAATGACGCACAACACTTTTCCGTTTTCATCAAATAACATGTTGCTGACTTTTGTGTCACAGTGGCAGATGCGTTTGGGCAATTTGCCTTCACGGTAAAAACGTTCAGCGCTGCACATCGTATCAGCATCTTTTTCTATTGCGTCCACTATGTCCTGTACTTCTGCCAAACGGCCAGACATGTTGGCAGATACGGCTTCACGTAATTGTTTTAAGCGGAATTCCATATTGTGGAAATCGGGGATGATTTCTCCGAGTTGTTCGGGTACATCAGCCAGCATGGCTTGGAATTCACCAAACTTCAGTCCTGCCAGATAGGAGGATTCCGGTGTAACTGTTTCCAATGTTTGTGAACGTGGAATAAATATTGAAATTCGCCAATAACCTTCTCCATCATAGAAATAGGTTTTGCCATTGGTGGAAGGTAGAAAATGGAGTACCTTACGTTCAATGTCCTCTTCGTGTCTGGCTTCCAGCTTTTGGCGGATGTGTCTGGTTACTACTTCTATATTGTGTTGCAGCATTTCAATATTGGTAAATATTAAATGGTTGATTCGTTGCAATACATAGTCAGGCTCTTCAGGAGATACCGATTTTACCAGATAAGTCTGATTGATGAGGCCGGATGTCAAAGCTTTGATTTCTTTCACTTCACCCACTTTGGGGAACTGTTTGATAATTTTTTTGAGGTTTTCCATAGGTTTGTTTGAATAATGTCTATATATGAAACAAAGATAACTTCTTTCCTTCAATTGGAGGAAAGAAGTTATCTTAAAAAACATATAATAGGAATATAAATCTTTTTATTTTTTTAAATCAGTTTGGAACATACGGTCAGCGCGTAACAGATGACGCCAGTAGGAAACCAATTCTTGTGATTCCTGCAATACATTGAGGTACACCATAGAAGCTTTTACATTGACATCCCGTTCTTGTATGCGGTCCATCTGTTCCTTGCGCAAGGTGGAGATCTTGCCTTTCAGAAGGGCGCCTTCACGTAGCAAAGCATCAGTCTGGTCGTAGGCCTTGTTAGCAAGTACTTCAGTAGCTTTGGCCATTAATGCCGTCATCTCATCGCGGATAGGGATGAACTCGTTAGTGGCACGTTCCGATAATGGGGTGAACTTATTGTCCACATGTTCTTTACAAGGCTCGCAGATACGTTTCAGACAGTAAAGCATTTGTTCACAACTGTTGCTTCCTAAATGGAACCAAGTATTTTTCTCAATAGCAGTGAAGTTGTCTATGCGACGTAGGCCCAGTATTTCTTTACGGCGTATCTTTTTTAACATTTCTTTCTGGTTGTCAGTATTGCTCACGGCCTTGCGCAGAGCTTTCAGATTTTCGTTGATGAAACCGTCGGTTATCTGCCGGTAGGTTTCATTGGTGAATGCCATTTCGGCTACCAATGTGTTATTTACATGCTGGCGAAGTAATGTCCAACGCTCTTCTTTGTCTTTACTGGCAATGAGGCGGGAGAATATGTCGTCTTTGCCTTTATCCTTCTGTTTCTTGCTGTAGTGTATGTTGCTGCGTACCAATAGGAAGATGGCAAGTGCAATAAGAGCCAACATGGCGAATGTGCCTCCATAATACATGATGAGCGTAACCACAAAACAGATAGTGAAAGCAGCTCCGGCAGTAATGAACCATCCACCGATAACAGAAAGCACACCGGTGATACGATATACGGCACTGTCACGGCTCCAGGCACGGTCGGCTAATGAACTACCCATAGCTACCATGAAAGTTACGTAAGTGGTAGAAAGAGGGAGTTTCAAAGAGGTTCCCAAAGCTATGAGCAGACCGGCCAGTACCAAATTGACAGAAGCGCGTATCAAATCAAATGCTGCCCCATTCTCCATAATCATCACATCTTTGTTAAAACGGCTGTCGGCCCATCGTTTCAGATTGTCGGGCAATATTTTGGCTATATTTTCTGAAGCGCTCATGGTAGAACGGACAATACTGCGTGCTACAGCGGAAGAACCAAACATTTCGTCACCTTCATCCTGACGCGAGAGATCTACCGAAGTCTTCACTACATTTTGCGCTTTTTTTGAAGTAATCAGCGCATATACCATGATGACGCCTGCTAAAAATAAAAAAAGGAATGGGGTTTTAGCCGGACCATTCAGTGAATTCATCAAGTATCCCATTGGTTCACCGTTTCCATTAGCCATGAAGTCTGTATAAGCTGAGAAGCCTGCCAAAGGCACACCAATGAAGTTTACTAAGTCATTGCCTGCAAAAGCCATAGCTAAGGCAAAAGTACCTAACATTACCACCACCTTGAATACATTTATCTTGCACCAATGCAGTATTTGCATCAGAATGGTGAAGAACACAAAACTGCAACTTACTAACATCAAGGTGTTTTCCTGAATCCAATGTTTGTTTTCGGCAGTCATGAAGGCGGAATCTTTCAGGCCTTTTATCAACATGAAGTAGATAATGGCCGTAACAGCGATACCGCCGAACAGTCCGATAGTGTATTTCAGTTTCTTTGTATAATTAAATGTGAAGAGGAGACGGGAGAGATATTGTACTAGTGTGCCGAAGAAGAAGGCTACTGCTACTGAGAGGAAGATACCTAAAATGACGGATAATGCCTTTTCCGTATTCAGCAGATCAGCAAATCCTAGCATTCCGGTTTCGTCTTCTGCTATTTTGATAAGAGCTAGAACGAAAGTTCCTCCCAATAGTTCGAATACCATGGATACGGTAGTGGAGGTAGGCATTCCTAAGGAATTGAAAATATCCAATAGGACTACGTCTGTTACCATAACTGCTAGAAAGATACACATTAACTCCTGAAAATAAAATTGTTCAGGTCTGAAAATACCGTGTCGTGCGATTTCCATCATACCGTTGCTCAGTGTGGCGCCGATGAAGATACCGAAAGCGGCAATGGCGATGATGGTCTTGAATGACGCGGCTTTAGCACCAATGGCGGAATTCATAAAGTTCACTGCGTCATTGCTGACGCCTACTACCAAATCGAATATGGCTAGCAGAAAAAGGAATACAACGATTCCCAAAAACATAGTTTCCATATAATTTTGTCTCTCTATTTTATTGGGCGCAAAGGTACGGGAGGTATATTATGATAAAATGTCATATATGTTACATTTGTGTTACAGGTGTTTTTTGTTCACCATAGATTGCACGGATTCACACAACTTGATTTTTAATTTATTATTATCCATATTTAGTGGCGAATCTCTTCTTTTTTGAGACAAATATGAGTGGATAAATAATATTTCACGTTTATGTGTGGAATTTATAGAGTGAAAATTTATACCTTTGTAGCCCAAATACTTAATCTATAAAAAATGTCAGAGGCTAAGAGAATTAAAACCGCATTGGTGTCGGTTTATCACAAAGAAGGTTTGGACGAGATTATAACCAAACTACACGAAGAAGGAGTAGAGTTCCTGTCAACAGGAGGTACAAGACAGTTTATCGAATCTTTAGGTTTCCCTTGCAAAGCGGTGGAGGATCTTACTACTTATCCCTCTATTTTGGGCGGACGTGTGAAGACACTGCATCCTAAAGTCTTTGGAGGTATTTTATGCCGTCGTGGTTTGGAACAAGATATGCAACAGATAGAAAAATATGAGATACCCGAAATAGATTTGGTCATCGTTGACCTGTATCCGTTTGAGGCAACTGTGGCTTCGGGTGCCGAAGAACAAGCTATCATCGAAAAAATTGATATAGGTGGTATTTCTTTGATTCGTGCTGCTGCTAAGAACTTTAATGATGTAGTGATTATCGCTAGTCAGGCACAATATAAGCCGTTCCGTGATATGTTGCTGGAACATGGCGCTACTACTTCACGCGAGGAACGCCGTTGGTTCGCAAAAGAAGCGTTTGCTGTTTCTTCTCATTATGATTCTGCTATCTTTAACTATTTTGATGGTGGTGAAGGTTCGGCTTTCCGTTGCGCGGTGGAAGAACAAAAACAACTTCGTTATGGTGAAAATCCTCATCAGAAAGGTTATTTCTATGGAAATCTGGATGCGATGTTCGACCAGATTCATGGAAAAGAAATTTCCTATAACAATTTGTTGGATATCAATGCGGCTGTTGATTTGATTGATGAATTTGATGAGGTGACATTTGCCATTCTGAAGCATAATAATGCCTGTGGATTAGCTTCGCGCCCTACTGTGCTGGAAGCATGGAAAGATGCGTTGGCAGGCGATCCGGTGTCGGCTTTCGGCGGTGTGTTGGTTACTAATGCCGTGATTGATAAAGAAACAGCAGAAGAAATCAATAAACTGTTCTTTGAGGTAATTATTGCTCCGGATTATGATGTAGATGCATTAGAGATTTTGGGACAGAAGAAGAACCGTATTATTTTGGTTCGTAAGGAAGCTAAATTGCCGAAGAAACAATTCCGTTCTTTATTGAATGGGGTTTTGGTTCAGGAAAGAGACCTGGATGTGGAAACTCCTGCCGACTTGAAGCAGGTTACTGAAAAAGCTCCTACGGCGACTGAAGTAGAGGATATGTTATTTGCAAATAAGATTGTGAAGAATAGTAAAAGTAATGCTATTGTACTGGCCAAGAACAAACAACTGCTGGCTAGCGGTGTCGGTCAGACTTCACGTGTGGATGCATTGAAACAAGCCATTGAAAAAGCGAAGTCATTTGAGTTTGATTTGAATGGCGCAGTGATGGCCAGTGATGCTTTCTTTCCTTTCCCCGATTGTGTAGAGATAGCGGATAAGGAGGGTGTGAAAGCTGTTATCCAGCCGGGAGGCTCTGTAAAAGACGAGTTGACTTTCCAATACTGCAATGAACATGGCGTAGCTATGGTCGTTACAGGGATTCGTCACTTTAAACACTAAGATCATTGCAATTTACCATTTGCGGCTACAATCGGACTGTTTATACAGCATTGTTCAGTAAATGGTCAATTGCAAATGTCAATTGTAAATTGCTAAATTGTAAATGAATTTATGGGATTATTCTCCTTTACACAAGAGATTGCGATGGACCTTGGCACTGCCAATACCATCATTTTAAATAACGGGAAGATTGTAGTGGACGAACCTTCGGTCGTTGCGCTTGATCGCCGTACCGACAAGATGATTGCCGTAGGCGAACGGGCTAAAATGATGTACGAGAAGGAAAATCCGAATATTCGTACTGTACGTCCGCTACGCGACGGGGTTATTGCCGATTTTAATGCCTGTGAACAGATGATGCGCGGTTTAATAAAGAAAGTGAACATGGGTAATCGTTTCTTTTCTCCTTCTTTGCGTATGGTGATCGGAGTCCCCTCGGGTAGCACTGAAGTAGAGCTTCGTGCGGTACGTGACAGTGCTGAGCATGCGGGAGGACGAGACGTTTATTTGATTTTTGAACCTATGGCCGCGGCTATTGGTATCGGTATTGATGTAGAGGCTCCTGAAGGTAATATGATTGTTGATATAGGTGGTGGTTCTACAGAAATTGCCGTGATTTCATTGGGTGGTATTGTTTCCAACAATTCGATACGTATTGCCGGTGACGATCTTACAGCCGATATTCAGGAATATATGAGCCGTCAGCATAATGTGAAGGTTAGTGAACGTATGGCTGAACGTATCAAGATACATGTAGGTGCTGCCTTGACTGATTTGGGAGATGATGCTCCTGAAGATTACATTGTACGCGGGCCTAATCGTATCACTGCTCTTCCCATGGAAGTTCCAGTGTGTTATCAGGAGGTGGCGCATTGTTTGGAAAAGAGTATTGCAAAAATTGAAACAGCTATCCTTAGTGCATTGGAACAGACTCCGCCTGAACTTTATGCTGATATTGTTTTGAACGGTATTTATTTGGCTGGTGGTGGTGCTTTGCTGCGTGGTTTGGACAAGCGTCTGACAGACAAAATCAATATTCCGTTCCATATAGCCGAAGATCCTTTGCTGAGTGTGGCGAAAGGTACCGGTATTGCACTGAAGAATGTAGATCGTTTCTCTTTTTTGATGCGGTAAATAATTTGCTAATGAGGCAGTTTGCTAATTTGCTAATGCCATGCGGTATGGATAGCGCAGTACATTGGCACATTGGCAAATTAGCACATTGAACAATTAGTATTAATGAAAAATCTGCTGAATTTCTTTTTAAAGTATAATTACTGGTTTCTCTTTGTTCTTTTGGAGATAATCAGTTTTGCTTTATTATTCCGCTTCAACAGTTATCAGGGAAGTGCGTTCTTTACATCTGCTAATTTTGTGTCGGGAGCTATGTATGATGCAGCCAATAATGTTACCGGATATTTTCATTTGAAAACGATTAACGATGAGTTGGTACAGAAAAATGTGGAACTGGAATTGCAGTTGGAGAGTATTCGTAAAGCTTTGATTGAAGCAACGGAAGACAGCAGTGGTGTGGAACAGCTTAAGCAGGAAGCACTGGCAGGATATGATATCTTTAAGGCTAGCGTGATAAATAACAGTGTGACCCATGCTGATAATTATATTACACTTGATAAAGGAGAAGTAGATGGCATTCGTAGTGAGATGGGAGTGGTAAATGGAAGCGGTGTGGTTGGTATTGTTTATCTCACCTCTCCACATTACTCCATTGTCATTCCGGTATTGAATTCCAAAAGCAGTATTAGCTGTAAAATAAAACGGAGTGATTATTTCGGCTTCTTGAAATGGGATGGCGGTTCATCCGAATTTGCTTTTATAAAGGATATGCCCCGTCATTCATTATTTTCTTTAGGTGACACTATTGTAACCAGTGGACACAGTGCTGTTTTCCCTTCCGGCATTCCGGTGGGTACGGTAGATGATATTGCCGATAGTCACGATGGCTTGTCTTATTTGCTGCGGGTGAAACTATTTACGGACTTCGCCCGTTTGAATGATGTGCGCGTAATTGCTCAAAAAGGGCAGGAGGAACAATTGGAGTTGGAAAAGCAGGTAAAAACGACTAAGTAAGAAGGTTGATGTTGACTTATCTACAAAGAATAGAGTGGTTTATCGGACTGGTACTGTTGCAGGTGTTGGTGCTGAATCATATGCATATCAACGGGTATGCCACTCCTTTCTTTTTTATCTATTTTATTTTGAAGTACAATTCGGGAGTTAGCCGTAATGTCCTTATGATATGGGCATTCCTGTTGGGATTGGCAGTCGATATATTTGGCAACACTCCGGGGATGAATGCGGCTGCGGCCACTGTACTGGCTTTTATGCGTGAACCTATTTTAAGATTAGTCACACTCCGCGATAGCGTCGAGGATTTTGAACCAGGTATCAAAAGTATGGGATTCTCGCCTTTCTTCCGGTATATCTTATTATGTACTTTCTTATTTTGTACCATTTTACTTGTCATAGATACTTTTTCATTCTTCAATCTGCCTGTCTTATTGTTGAAAATATTGACAGATGCCTCAATAACCGTCATTTGTATATTGTGTGCTGAGGCAATCAGGAGGAAAAAATAGTGGAAAGAGATTATAATCTGGAGAAGCGGAAATATGTAATCGGTGCATCGGTAATCGTTATTGTGCTGATTTACTTGATACGTCTTTTTACCTTGCAGATTATGAGTGAGGATTATAAAAAGAATGCAGATAGCAACGCTTTTCTGAACAAGACACAATACCCTAGCCGTGGGGTAATGTATGATCGGAACGGTAACCTGCTGGTATACAACCAACCTGCCTATGATGTAACGATGGTGATGAAAGAGGTGCATAATCTTGATACGCTTGATTTATGTAAAACATTGAATATTACTCCCGGGTATTTCAAGAAGCGTATTCGTGAGATAAAGGACAGACGTTCCAATCCGGGTTACTCTCCATATACTCATCAAGTATTTATGACCCAGCTTTCGGCAGAAGAGTGTGGAGTCTTCCAAGAAAAGCTGTTCAAGTTTCCCGGTTTCTATATTCAGCGGCGTACTATCCGTCAGTATAATTACAATTCGGCTGCTCATGTTCTGGGAGATATTGCAGAAGTGTCCAAGGGGGATATTGAAGCGGATGATTACTATGTACGCGGTGACTTTATAGGGAAACAGGGGGTGGAACGCTCATACGAAAAACAGTTGAGGGGGGAGAAAGGAGTGGAGATATTACTGCGCGATGCCCGTGGACGTATTCAGGGACGGTATATGGACGGGAAATATGACAAGACTCCCGTTCCGGGGAAGAATCTGAAACTAGGTATAGACATAGAGCTTCAGATGTTAGGAGAGCGTTTGTTGGAAGGGAAGATAGGCAGTATAGTGGCTATCGAGCCATCCACAGGAGAAATACTTTGTATGGTATCTGCTCCCACTTTTGACCCAAGATTGATGGTGGGGCGCCAACGGGGTAAAAATCATCTGGAACTGGCGCGTGACAGTTGGAAACCATTGCTGAACCGTTCTATTATGGGGCAATTTCCACCGGGATCTACTTTTAAGACTACTCAGGCGTTGACTTTTCTGCAAGAGGGGATTATTACTCCTCAGACAGCCTATTCTTGCTATCATGGTTTTGTGTATGCCGGTCTTAGGGTGGGTTGCCACTCCCATGGGTCGCCCCTGCCTTTGGTGCCTGCCATTGCAACTTCCTGTAACGGTTATTTTTGTTGGGGGTTGTTTCACATGATAGGGGCAAAGAAGAAGTATGGTTCTGTACAGGCTGCCATGAATACATGGCGTGATTATATGGTTTCTATGGGATTTGGTTATCCTTTGGGAGTAGACCTTCCGGGTGAGAAGCGTGGGATGATCCCGAATGCTGCTTATTATGATAAGAACTATCGGGGATCATGGAACGGACTGACGATTATTTCTATCTCCATCGGTCAGGGGGAAGTGACGGCTACTCCGTTGCAGATTGCTAACCTTGGGGCTACTATTGCTAACCGGGGCTACTATATAACTCCGCATGTAGTGAAAGAAGTAGAAGACGAGCCGTTGGATACCCTGTATACGACCAAACATTATACTAAAGTAAGCCGTGAACATTATCAGACAGTAGTCGAAGGTATGCGTTCGGCAGTATTGGGAGGAACCTGCCGTAGTGCGAATATTCCAGGAATTGAGGTGTGTGGCAAGACAGGTACGGCGCAAAACCGTGGAAAGGACCATTCTGCTTTTATGGGGTTTGCACCAATGAATGATCCTAAGATTGCCGTGGTAGTCTATGTAGAGAATGGAGGTTGGGGAGCAACTTATGGTGTACCTATCGGTGCATTGATTATGGAGAAATATTTGAAAGGAGAACTTTCACCGGAAAGTGAGGCGAAAGCGGCGGAAATACAAAACAGACGAATAGATTATGGCATACACGAACGATAGTATATGGAAATCAGTGGACTGGATGACTATCTGCATTTATCTGATGCTGGTTATCTTTGGATGGTTCAGTGTATGTGGAGCCAGCTATGATTATGGTGAAATTGATTTTTTTAGTTTCGACACTCGTGCAGGAAAACAATTTGTATGGATCTGTTGCTCTTTGGGGCTCGGATTTATCCTGATGATGTTAGAGGATAAGTTATATGATATGTTTGCTTACATTTTATATGGAGGCATGATGCTGTTGTTGTTGATAACACCTTTTCTGGCAGAGGATACCAAGGGATCTTATTCATGGATAAAATTCGGACCTGTAAGTTTGCAACCGGCGGAATTTGCTAAATTTGCTACGGCTTTGGCTTTGGCTAAATTTATGAATGTCTATGGGTTTACAATGAGTAAGTTAAAGTATTCATTGCCTGTAGTAGGGATGGTGTTGCTGCCTATGCTGCTCATTATTTTGCAACGGGAAACGGGGTCGGCTTTGGTTTATCTGGCTTTCTTTTTTATGCTGTACCGGGAGGGGATGCCAGGTTCTATTTTGTTTGCTGGGATTTGCGCTGTGGTTTATTTTGTAGTTGGGATCCGTTTTGGCAATGAATTGATGGCGGATGACTGTACTTCCATCGGTGAATTTTCTGTGTTGCTGTTGATAGTCATTCTTTCTGCTTTATTAGTTAATAGTTATTGTAAAAAAGCATCGGTAGTGTGGTATATTGGAGGGGTTGGTGTTGGTGGTACCTTGCTGGCTTTATTATTTTCGTTTTATGTTATCCCTTTTGATATTACTTGGTTTCAATATGGATTGTGCGTAGTTTTATTGTTCTATTTGATCTTCCTTTCTATGCATGAACGTATGCGTAATTATTTTTATATTGCTCTATTTGCGGTAGGTTCAGTGGGATTCCTTTTTTCTGCTGATTATGTTTTCAATAATGTGCTGGAGCCACATCAGCAAATACGTATTAAAGTGGTACTTGGTATGGAGGAAGACTTGGCTGGGGCAGGATACAATGTGAACCAAAGTAAGATTGCTATTGGTTCGGGAGGCTTATGGGGGAAAGGCTTTTTGAATGGTACACAGACTAAACTGAAGTATGTGCCTGAACAGGATACAGACTTTATCTTTTGTACGGTAGGGGAAGAAGAAGGCTTTATAGGTTCGGCAGCTGTATTGTTTCTTTTTACCGGACTTATTTTGCGTCTTATTGTGGTGGCAGAGCGTCAGCATACTCGTTTTGCCCGTGTTTATGGATATTCGGTATTAAGCATTTTCTTATTCCATCTGTTTATTAATATAGGTATGGTTTTAGGACTGACCCCCGTTATAGGCATACCATTGCCTTTTTTCAGTTATGGGGGGTCTTCTTTGTGGGGATTTACGATCTTGCTTTTTGTATTCTTGCGTATTGATGCTGGGCGGGGAAAACGTTAGAGTTTATTGGTTTTCCAGTTTGCGCAACTGGATACCTATATCACTGATTCCCGTCAACGGGTTATCCCTCATGATATGGACGATGCGGAAAGTACGTGTGCTTCCTTCTGTACGGATAGGAATAAATGCTTTATAAGGCAGATTACATTGATATAATCCACAAAGACCATTTCCTGTTTTATTTCCAGCTTCGTCAACTAGAAAAAGTTGTAAAGTGTCTGTGACGTAAGTCAAAGTATCCTCTGTGTTATGGCTGACTCCTAACCAAATATCTCTGTAAGGATAAGATTCTTGATAACGGATGCCGATTTCTGCTTCGTAATTTCCGGCAGGGATAGAATTGGGCAGGGTATAAACAAGAGTATCACTTTTATTCCATCCGTCAAGGGGGACGGGGGTATAAGAGTGATAGATTATATTGTTTTGACAGGCTGCCAATATGATTATTGGCAGCCATGTCAGTTTATTCTTTAGTTGATACAGGAGTTTGTGGCTTTTCATTCGGAATTTGGCTATTGTTTCCGTTGTTCTTGTTGTCATTTTCCTTCCCTCCTCCGTTATTCCGGTTTTCACTGCCTCCTTCATTATTACCATTATTGGGGCGGCGTTTATTGCGGTTCCGGTTTCCGTCTTCCCGATTTTCACGACTGCGTTCTTCCCGACCGCGACTTTCCCTGTTGCGATTTTCTTCTTTAGGGCGGTTTCCGTTCTCTTCGCGTGGCTGCTGAGCTTTGTTTTCTTTAGGCTCTCTAGGTTGTTTGGGACGTCCTTCTCTAGGTGGCCGGTTTTCCTTGGGTTGTTGTGACCGGTTCTCTTTAGGTTGTTGCGGACGTCTGTTTTCATTGGGAATACTTTCTCCGTTATTACCGTTATTTTCCGGCTTACGTTTTTTCTTTCGGTTGCTGTTGTTGCCTTTTCGTTTATCGAATCGGGTTAAGCTTTCTTGTTCTACTAAATCGACAGGTTTTTGAGGTTCGTTCTTTTTTACTGATTCGGTTAAGCTTTCCGGTTTCTCACCACGTCGGTTCATATTAATAATTTCAAAAGCACGGCGTGCGGTGATGGTTACAGCATTAGCTATGAAATTTTTGTCAGTAGAGTACATGATAGTTCCCTTCAAAATATCCGCTTTGAAAAAATAGAATGTACCATCTGTCGTTTCTAAAGTCATTTCTTTGCTTGGAAGGCGTTTTTGGGATTCTACATAAGCGTCTACCTCATAGTTTAGGCAACATTTCAGTTTGGCACATTGTCCGGCTAACTTTTGAGGATTCAGAGAAATATCTTGATAACGTGCCGCACTGGTAGATACAGATACAAAATTTGTCATCCAGGTAGCGCAGCACAATTCACGTCCGCAAGGTCCGATACCGCCAATGCGTCCGGCTTCTTGACGGGCGCCAATTTGTTTCATTTCTATACGTACACGGAAAGCTTCGGCCAGTACTTTGATCAGTTGGCGGAAGTCTACGCGTTCGTCCGCGATGTAATAAAAGATAGCTTTGTTACCATCGCCTTGATATTCCACATCACCGATCTTCATGTCCAGGTTCAGATTTTTGGCTATCTGACGGGATCGGATCATTGTGTCATGTTCTTTGGCTTTTGCCTCCTCGTATTTTTCCATATCTACAGGTTTTGCCTTGCGGTAGATACGCTTGATTTCGGCATCGGGTTTGATGTTTGCCTTACGCATTTGCAAAGGTACCAATCTTCCCGTCAGGGTTACTGTACCGATATCGTGCCCGGGACTTGCTTCTACAGCTACTATATCTCCTTTTCCCAGCTTCAGTTTGTTGCTGTTCTTATAATACCCTTTGCGGGTATTCTTGAATTGAACTTCAACCATTTCCTGTTCCTCGGTGTTGCCGGGAATATCAGCCAGCCAGTCGTAGGTGTTCAGCTGCTTATCCTGTCGTCCGCAGCCTTTGCAACACAAACAGCCGCTTCCGTTCTTTAATTTGAATTCATTGTCCATAATTCTGTTTTAATTGAGAATTGAAAATTGAGAACTAAGAAATAAATGCCATGCAATTCTGTTATTTTTTAATACTCAATTCTCAATTTTTAATTTTTCAATAGCACAATCATTTTTAAAGAGAAATCAAAGAACACCATTTTGGGATTCACATTCTGTCCTATATGTAATTGTGCTTCACTAAGTTCGTCCATTATGCCCATCACATTCCGCTCGTTGACAAACGGTGCGAAACGGGTGGAAAAATTTTGTTCTTCGGGATTCATATACACTAAATCACGTTGATGAAAGTTGTATATGAAGTTTTCTCGTATCATACGTTGGCAGTAAGCCAGAAAATTCTTCTGACGTTCACGCCCCATGGAGGCTACCGCATCGCTCCATTGTTTCATTTCGCGTATCTTCCGTTGATAGGAGAGACGCATCAAATTTATAAAGAGTTCAAAGAACAGTTTGTTCTCCTCACTCAGGTGTATGGTTTCCAGTGCTTTCAGAAAATTGCCTTCTGAGCGATGTGCTATATCGTCAGCATCTTCCGGTTGTAATCCATATTTGGTTTGCAATACTTTTGAAATCTCAGGTTCTTTGATCCCATGAATGTTAAATCGTTGGGTACGGCTTTGGATCGTTTGCAAAATGGCATCAGGCTCTTCGGATACTAATAAAAAGACAGTCATGGCAGGAGGCTCTTCCAGTAACTTCAGCAGTTTGTTGCTGCATTCCACATTCATCTTTTCGGGAAGCCATATAATCATGATTTTGTAACCGCCTTGACTGGATTTCAAACTGAGCTTTCGTACAATCTCATCGCTCTCTTTTACAAAGATTTGCGCCTGTTGGTTTTCTGCTCCCATCTCTTTCAGCCAATGGTTCAGATTAAAATATGGATTCTGCAGGACAAAGTTGCGCCAGTCTGCTATGAAATCATCGCATACAGTATCCTTTCCGGCTTTTTTCTTGATAACAGGAAAAACGAAATGCAGGTCGGGATGTATCAGCTTATTGAATTTCACACAAGTGGGGCAAATTCCGCAGGCATCTTGTTCACCACGGTTTTCACAGCAGATGTAACGGGCATAAGCTATTGCCAAAGGTAACTTTCCTGTACCTTCGGGACCGCAAATCAGTTGTGCATGAGGGATTCTTCCTTCTTTTACCTCGGCTATGAGCCGCTGTTTTGCTTCCTCTTGTCCTATTACATCTTTAAATAACATTGCTTTTTATAGTCATTTATTTACTGTTTAATAAATTGCTTTTGCAACTTCCTTTACACTGTTCACGGCACTTACGGTATAGAAATGAATGCTGGGAACACCACAGGCTATTAATTCACGGCACTGGTGTATGCACCATTCTATGCCAAGACTTTCCGCTTCTTCATCTGTTTGACATTTCATCGCTTCGCTTGCCAGTTCCTGCGGCAAGTCTATCTTGAACGTCTTAGGTATCATGTTCAGCTGAGATAATTTGCGGAAAGGCTTGATACCCGGAATAATAGGCACGTTGATTCCTTCTTTTCTTACTTTTTCTACAAATTCGAAATATTTGCGGTTATCATAGAACATCTGTGTCACGGCATATTCAGCTCCTGCTTCAATTTTTTTCTTCAGCCAATAAATATCTTGTTCCATATTGGGTGATTCCTCATGTTTTTCAGGATAGCAAGCTACTCCATAACTGAATGGAGTTCCTGTTATCTTGATAGGGGAACCGTCTACAAATACGCCTTTATTGAAATCATTGATCTGCGCTTCCAGTTCTATGGCGTGGTTGTAACCGTTGTTTTCGGGTACGAAAGCTGATTCGTGTTTTGCCTTGTCACCACGCAGTACCAACAAGTCGGTGATGCCCAGGAATTGTAGATCTAACAATACATATTCTGTATCTTCGCGGGAAAAACCGCTGCACAGGATATGTGGCACTGTCGTTATATTGTATTTGTTCTGCAAAGCGGCGGCAACAGCAACTGTTCCGGGACGGCGGCGCTGGCGTGTACGTTGGTACAGCCCGTTTCCCAGCTCTTTGTACACATATTCGCTGCGGTGGGTTGTAATATTAATATATTTAGGGTCGAATTCGCGTAGCGTATCAACCGTTTTATATAGTTTTTCAATACCCGTTCCTTTCAGCGGAGGGAGAATTTCAAAAGAAAAAGCCGTATTGTCCGTGCTTTTTATTAAATCAACTACTCTCATCGTTCTGTCTCGTTCTCTTATGCCTTCTCGGGCGGAATTACATATTTGGGCAAAAATAAGAAAAATATCGTAGTTTATGGGGATGAAAAAGCGATTTATTTTATCTTTGTTCTATAATAAAGTGAAACATACGGAGAGAAAAGCATTTCCCTGCAGTTAAGCCGTGGTTTTCCATACTTGTCAGGGATACCGTCCGTGATGGTGGAGTAACATTTCTCATGATTACAGGCATTGTTCTCTTAGAGGATGACCTGTCAAACTTTACTGCATGGAGAATAAGTTGCAGATGGGATAAGTCCCGTCCTTGCAGGAGATGAAACAATTTGTAAACCTTTGTTTGGGGAAGTGGCAGAGGTTTATAGGAACGGACTGAACAGATTGGCGAACCAACCGACGAAGCGTTTCCATCCGGAGCGTTTTTTATATTCTTCCTTAGTGAGCAGAGTGCTGTCCAGCTTGTCATGGTCAAACATGGTACTCAGTTCATGTGTGGTTTCTTTGTCAAAAATAAAAGCGTTGACTTCATAGTCATAGCGTAGGCTCCGGCTGTTCAGATTCGTACTTCCCACAGTGCAGAACAGGCTGTCCACCATCATGATCTTAGAGTGATGGAACCCGCCATTATACACATAAATCTTTGCCCCTTTCTTACGCAGCTTGTTTGCTGTATAGAATGCGGCGTCGGGGGTAAAAGGAATATCCGATTTGCCCGGTATCATGATTTCTACTTCAACACCTCGCTTCAGAGCCCGTTTTATGGCTTTTTTAATGCTTGGAATGGGAGTGAAATAAGGGTTCACTATTTGTATTTTATCCTGTGCGGCATCAATGGACTTGATATAAGTCTGCCTCATCAGTTTGGGCTCTTTTTTCGGAATACGGTCTACAATAGCTACATTCTTATTTCCCTTGAAAGTAGAATCGTTTCGTAGGGGATAGTATTGGCTTCCGCTTATGTGTTGTTTAGTGCTTTTGTTCCACATAGTCAGGAAGATGTTCTGCAATTCGTTTACGGCATTTCCCTCTATACGGATATGCATGTCACGCCAGTCGCCTATTTCCGGCAGACCCTTTATGTAGTAATTGGCTATGTTCATTCCACCAGTATATCCTATTTTTCCGTCTATGACTACAATCTTGCGATGGTCTCTGTGCAGGGCATGATTGATATAGGGAAATTTGAAAGGGTCGAATTTGACAATTTCTATACCTTTGTCACGGATTGCTTTTATGTGTTTCTTTTTTAATGGCTTGTTGTTTGACAAGTTGCCGAAGGCATCAAATAAAGCTCTAACTTCCACCCCTTCTTTTACTTTCTCCCCCAATAAATCAAATAGTGCGTTCGCTATGGAATCGTTACGAAAATTGAAGTATTCTAAGTGGATATGATGTTTGGCATGCCGTATTTCTTCAAAGAGATCGATGAATTTGGCCCGACCGCTTTTTAATAATTTCAGTTTGCTGTTTTGGGTGATAGGAATGCCGGCGTCCTTTAAGAAGTTGATAACGGCAGAGTCGCTTGTATAGGCTGGTACAGTATCTGTTACCGCTATATGGATGTTGGTCACTTCTTGTGACTGCGCTGTTTTTACAGTGAAGGGTAAGATGAATAAAAGTATTAAATAAATATGTTTTTTTATATCAAACTTCATTGTTTTTTTTATTAAGGCTGCAAAGGTATTTATTATTCTAGGAATGAACAAGCCATCGGTATTATTTATGTTTAAAAGGGAGAAATAGAACAGTGTGGTCATTCTGTTTAAACAGTTGATAAATTGGGCGGTAGAAATTTAATGAAGACTGCTTTTTATTATTCTATTCATATCTTTCTTCAGGTTCGGTATAAACATCTGTAGTGTGTGTGAAAGAAGTTTGTCAGTCCGGCCTTTCTGCTGTTATGACATTCAAGAGGAGGAGATACTGAAAAAAATAATAACCTGTCAGCGGGATTAAAAGAATGCATATCGCATCTCCAGCCCTGTTGCATAAGCCTTTTCTGTCTTCTGATTAAACCTTTTTATACGGATGTATTCTATCTCCATAGCCTTTGGAATTATCTCCATAAGCTTTGGAGTTATCTCCCAAGGCTATGGAGTTTACTCCAAAGGCTTGCGGAGATAAAACACACGGGAAGAAAACCCTTAATCATAAGGTAGGAAAGGTCTGAGGATACATATAAAATCTTTTAGTGGCGAATCTGATGTATGTGCAGGCCATACATACATTATGTGGGTCAACGTAAAATCCTGAGGGGTATATCCGATAAAATCCTATCTTTGTGTGAA